>Ga0181612_152555_pt1 | contig 18383 bp, 7 predicted proteins | sample HoacroProtozoa21_FD_119630 | JGI IMG/M metagenome (GOLD analysis project Ga0181612, IMG submission 119630) | Hoatzin crop microbial communities from Cojedes, Venezuel. Combined Assembly of Gp0051906, Gp0051904, Gp0051908
CACACTTTTCACTTGCTTGTGCAAATTTTTGCTAGCATAAAAATAGCATATCTCAAACCCTGTCAAAAGACACAGAATAAAACCCCTAATGAGAGAAAAACAAAATTGACATTAAGTGTACAACAGGCATAGAATGCTTCACACTTCTCAAAGAAATTAATCTTACAAACTAGACCATGCTAGAAAATTGCACAGCAATTAGAAACCCAGTGTCTTCCTTGAGCTTTTATTGTTTGATGCATCATTCATCATGCTACTTTTCACTTTGATAGAGTTCTAAAGTTATCTACGTTCATTCAAAGCAGTTACTTGCTAATGATCCAACATTAACGATTCTCTGTTCTTTCCTTGTGTAACTTCTACTTGGCTTCTGTGTCAATTAGGAGGGTGCAAAGCTTGCCAGTCAGGCTTCAGCAATCCCACGCTCCTACCGAACAACAACGCTCCCAGAAAGCAACCAGCAGAATGCTATGCAAATGCTAATTAAACACAACTGCCTTATGAGGAAACCATCCCTTGAGGCAGAGAGAGGTGAACTGCTTTAATTAAGGTCAGACGCATTTGCATGTGGGTGAGTTACAGGGAGCCCTGCAGATGAAAACAGGCCTTTGCTGGGGTAGAAGCAGGGTTACTGGTCGGAGGAGGTAAAGCAGCAGTCACCTGTGCACCCTGGCTGTAAGCAGGACACTGTACTCAATCCAGCCATGAAGTTAAAGGCACGCATATGGTCACTTGAGAAAAGCAATGAAGGAACGAGTGTTAGCTGTGATTTACCTTCGTCCTGTTGAACTAAAAGGAGCCTGTTTTTTTTTTTTTTGCTTTGATTGTCACTGCCAGTAAACCAAAGAGCTCTTTCACCACATTTAAATTTGAGGCTGATCTTCTTTCACTATTATTGTTATCAGTTTGAATTTGGCACATTGCTGAAATACATGCTGCACACACCATGTAATAGACAAGAGTTAATAGTGCAACAATAAATCAAAACTTTTTTCAGTTGAAACCACACTGGCAACTGCGGCAAGATATCTTGAAGACCGCTCCGGTTACTGGAACTCAACATCATCATCATAAGTTTTATTTCTTTGGTGCCTACCTACTACAGTATTGCCAAGCATCAAACTGTTTGCTGTTAAGACAGACTGAGCACATTAAAGCAAAAAACCCAAAAAAGAGATAAAACCACTGACACAGGTCCACAAGAGGGGCCCTGCGACAATGAAATGCCTTCGAACATCCACCAAAACAGGTGACACAGACGTTGGTCTTTCCAGTGCGTCACTGGGCCTTGCTGAGATTTGGGGCTGCAGAAGCAAAGTCAGTTTTACTCTACATGTAGCAGAAATTAAAGCTGAATTTGAATGATATTAAAGGTGCAAAGCACGGTATATAGATGTGGACAAAGGAAACAGTCTTTGCTTTGTCCTGACAAATAGCAGTCCCACAGCACTGTGCTGCAGTCACAGGGTAACACTTTCTACAGTACAAGGTTAGAGCATATTGAAACAATCTAACTCTTAAACTATGCAGAGGGAATCAGGCCGGGGGACAACCAAGCTCAGGGAAAAGTCATGATTATTTGTTATTATTCAAGTGGGACAAGAGAAAGAAAGGGGAAGTTTGAGCTGAGGTATGTGTATACATTCTGCTTGCAACATACCATCTACATTTGCAAAAAAAGAGCAATGAGAAACTCAACACCGCTCGTTAGTTAGTTCTACCCCAGCTCACAGTGTAGTTCATACACATGCAGGAATCACACGAAAAGAAACCAAACACTTGTGCCTCTTCCAATAACATGGTGTTGCTACATAACCGTTTTGCAATTCCAGTGAAATATCATCAACGGTCAACAGCAATGGCCCAGAGCCAACAGATTTGCACCCAGATCCCATACATGCCACAGGTCAAGTGTTTGGAGCATGCAATCAGCTGGTTATGAAACCTAAAGCAGGATCAGCAGAAAACAAGCAGTGACTTTTAAGGCAATGAAAAGGAAAACCATACAAAGTCAGCAAGAGGGGCTTCACGGCTGCCATGAAGCACTTTTGGGCGTTAGAAGTGATGTGTGTAGGGGTATGTTACCAGGAGTAGGTTAAGGAGACTTTGGTTTGAGTGTCTGATGTCTTCCCTTTGGTCTCAGCCATGACTTCGAGCAATCTGCCACTCACAGCTGAGAAGATGGGGTGCCCGAGCACACAGTACAGCCCAGCTTGGCTACACTGTCTTTACACCAGGCTTCTTCCCCTTGAAACACAAAGTAGAAAAGTACACACAGACAAAAAAGCTCATTAAAAAGTCCTGCTAGTACGAGTAGTGCACACAGGCTTCATGGAAATCTCCAGAATGAATGACCTGCTCCATCTTAACTGGGGAACTCCCACATTCTTCTATTTCCTACCACAGATCCACAAGTTTGGGAGCTCAGTGGACTTCTCAGGAATCCATTTAATCGTTGGGAAAAATCCTTTCCTTTTGCATTACATTAGAGCTGGTGATTTACCTTTTAAGAACAACTCATAATAGATTTGAAAAAAAGCAATTAAGGAGATAATATTCAAAGACTTGCTCCTCCTCCCCTCACTGCAGCTTCCACTTCCTCCCCCACTTCGAGCACAGCCACACAAAGTGTTCACTTGGCATCCAGCACAGCTGAGAGGGTGGAAAACTTTGGCAGAATAAGTAGGAATGACTAACTGAGAGTGGAGAGGATGGACACACTTTTTCAGATGGTAATAAAAAAAAAAAGCAAATCTTTTTCTAGGTGCCATACAAACACAGATATAAATAAATCAGTAAATAGTAGTAGTAAACAGTAAAATCAGTAGGGCAGTAAATAGTATCAATACGAGAAATACCCACAAGTCATCTGTTTACCTTTTCTCATTTGGCCAATGCGATGGGAGAGCTATGAGGGACCGTCCAACGTCACAAGAGACGAGAATGTAAAAACTGCAGCATTGTGAGGGGAATGAGTTGACAGGCAGAGCATAAACATCGTTTATGTGTGATAGCCATAGATGGGTGTCTAAAAATCAGGCCACTTTTAAACCCACACTTAGGCATTCAAAGCATCCATTACATAATTCTTAAAACCCTTTGCCAAGTACATTAATAAAAGTACTTTCTTACCTGAAGCCACACGTATTGAAATGCATTAAAAAACATTTTATGTGTTTCCTATCAGCTAACATCCTGGATACACTCAGTATAAATACCACTCAACATTTATATAATGCTTTACATTTTCGAAGTGTCACCATACCAACTGTACCTAATTAATCTTGCATGACTGCTGGAGTAAAGGAAATCATTTATCAGTCACTCTGGTTGCATTTTTGAGAGTAATCCCACATAATTACACCATTCAAATAATGCAATTTTGCAAGAGGACTCTTGGCACCAGAAAGCTTTGAGAATGTTACAGTAAGGTGGTGTCTACCGCTTCCCACGTGTATCACCTCACAATGCTGAAAATTTGGCCTAATTTTTTGTACAGACTCACATGGTCCCACTCCTTCCTGAAACCCCCAAAGACCTTCAGAGAAGATTCAAAGAAAGACAGGAAGGAAGATGACTAGTAAGAATACCCAGAGGTAGCAATTTTAAAGAACCGTAAATTCCCTAGGTAATAATCTGTAGCTCCATTTCCTAAGGAAACAAGTTTACGTGTCTGTGCTGTCTTTCTAATCATCTGTTTGTCTGTCTTGTCCCTACCACACACAGAAACTTCTGAATCTGTCAATCTTGACAGTAGCGTAGAAATCCCATGGAAAATTAAGTTCTTACCAGTGGTGTGAAAACTGGCAACTGCTGAAGGACAGGCACCCAAATTACTGCCCTGATGACGTTAAAAAACCCAAAGAACTCAGCTGTTGTATATTCTGTTTGGCTGCAAATGCCTCGCCACCACATACAGACACAGCTCTGTAGGAGTCACCTAGCACGTACTGTCCTTCACTGGGGAGACCAAGGCATAAAGGGCACAAGGGAAGTTCAGGTTATCGTAAGGATTACATATAGGGTTTACAAAGGATGTCAGTCTGAAGAAAAACAATATTTAGTTCCAGTGTTCATGGAACAACTTCTTCTAGGCACCTTTTCTACAGTACTGTGGATGGTGCATTCAGGCTGCACAAGCCCAAGGCAACGAAGTCAGAGACATCTAGTTTAACACAAATTGCTCTTGCAGGAAGGAGCTGAAGAACTAGACGGCAAAGAGTAACTGGGAGAAGCTCTGCAGAACTCTTAAGAGGAAAAACCTAGAGAGGCAAGCCTAAACTACTGAAAATCCAAGCTAAAAACTTAATTTGTCTCAAGTCATAATCTAATCAATACAAAACTCGATACATAATCCCACCACAGGATGCGGGTTAACCACAGGATGTGTACCTAATGCAGAAATTACGGGTGAGGCTGAAAGGCTTGTGCTACGCAGGAGGTCAGACCATATGAACATAATGGTTATTTCTGGGCATAAAACATATGAATTTCTGAAATGTCCATAACCAAAACTGTTTCCATACTGGGGTTCAGGTGGCCTACCTGAACCTCCTCTGATACTTAGGCAGTCAAGCCACATAGTGTTTCATGTGAACACCTTTACTGGTAACCCAAAGGCCTTAATTACTCTGTCTTAAGGAGGGTAATTAGTGAGAAGTGTGTTCCTGGTATGCAACAAGAACAACGAAAATGCTACCTGAAATGAGCCTCTTGTAAGGACAGAGAACTGCCTAGTTGCAACACGCTCACATGATCCTGGAAGCCGAGCCGTGCCCCCAGCTGCGCAGGAAGGCAAGCAGCTCCTCGGGGCCCTCCTACTGAGCCTGGTGAAAACTATTTCCCAGTCCCATGCCTTGTGGTTAGCGTGACCCTGCATGTTGGAACAAGACACGCCAGCCAATCCAGAAAGTGTCTGTATGTCCTCAGTACACCAATTTGTCCTTTCCTGTGTCCTGTCTCCAGATACAGGTTAGATTCTTTGGCTCTTCAGAGACCCCCAAAGTAATCCTCTTGGCCAGCTGTGCATCATAAAAGTGGGAGCAGATGAGCTTTTCCTTGCAGATGAGCTATTCCTCACTCTTTCGGCAACCAGCTGAAGCCCGGATACCTGAAGCTGATTCTAGCCCCTTCATTCAGGGATGCAAGGCAATGCACACGGAGGCACACACAGAGCCTGATCCTAAGGCATAATATAATATGGTATAATTATCTCTGTAATCTAGTGCTAAAGCGGCACTTGTTCAGGTTGGGAGAATTGAAGCTTTTTCCAAACAACTGATCAAAATAACTAAAAATTAAAAAACTTGGGCATTGTTTTAACACGGATTTGAAAGAATATTCAAAACATTCTCCTAAGCAACTTCCAAAAATGCGTTTATTGCTCCCAATCACCCTGACAAGGTTCACAAGTCCAATCTTCCAGCTGCTAGGGAATGGTTTTCTGTGGCCTGTCGTTGTCTAGTTATTTCTGCACCCTCCTGTCAGTGTGGACATAGGAACAGGGCACAGACTATCACACAGAGGAAAAGCATTTTTCTCTGTCCCATTTTTATACCTCTAAAGAGCGGACTAGCTCTTTTCAGTACACTTTGTAGTGGGAATTTAAGTTGATTATTTGTGATGGCTCCAGTCATGCTTCTTTAAGTCTCTTTTCAGAACCCGAGGCGTCTGCTCCACAGGTCTGCCTGGCATTCCTGTTTGACGGTGTTAGAGCTCACTGTAACAGCTCCTTCGGCAGCAATAGCTAGTAGGCAGAACAGAAAGTGAGCTGGGTGGCAAATGGTTCATGACAGAAGCATCTATCACACTGCTTTGCTTTAGTTCCCTAACCTCACCACATGCCATCTGTATATTAATACAGATGATTTATTCATTTATTTAGGATGATTAATGTCTTATGACATCCATCTTAGCCTGTTCAGAAAAAGAAACTGAGAAATAAATCTTTCTTCAGTCCACCTGTAGCAGAACTATTTTCAATCATTTCTTAAGACTTTTACATTGACTAATTTTTCCTCAACAATCCCCTGTTTTGGCCACAGGATGAAGTCTCCAAAGGGGTGTAGCGTTATAGAAAGGCAAAGATCAGACATTTAGTTGGATGTCAAATCATGTGTCTGTCATGTGCTCTAAGTGTATTGCCATGCACATTTATTTTACACATCTTTCGACTCTTCCTCTGTGGCCACAATACACAGGCATCTAAACCTTCACATTTGGAAAATTCAGCAGTCGGTCGATGCTTTCTTGCCTGGTTAGTGACCCACTCCGAGCATCTGCTGAGTGAGTATTACAATCATGGAAAAAGCCATCAGTTGCAGCACAGCCAAGGAAATTCTGGTGGTTGAAATTCTTCAGCACAGATGACGGCCAGGTAACTCTATGTTTGAGCACCATGGAAATATTTGGAACTCGACTCTGCAGCAAGGCATCTGTGATTAAGTAGGGCTGAGCACTACGCACAGCCTGATCACTCTTCCAAAAGCTCTCCCACTCCACCCTCCATTTACTTCTGCTGTCCCTTGTGCAGCAGAATGAGGCCAGTTCCAGCACGCGGGGACTTTCCCTGGCAAAGCAAGATGGGAAGGGATTTGATACTTTGTTTTGGATTACTTGAAGAACTGCAAATTACATTTTTAGCTCTTTTTGGGTAAGGTGCCCAGACTCCTTGAGGCACAGGCTACTAAAAATGCTGGCTGAGTGTCGAAAAGCACTGTGCAATCTGGGACGACTGTTTTTGAGTGTCATGCTTCAGACATCTTTAAAGGGGCCCAGTTTCCAGAAAGAGCCGAGGACGTCTGAAAATCTTTCTCTTTCAGGATGTCTCAATTTGACTGTGCAGAGACATCTGGTATTCAAAGTAGACAAGAAGAGCGAATCATTGAGCAGGGTAAAGTAAAACTCTAGACATGTAACTCCTTCTAGCAACTTCTTTTTTCCTATTGCCTATTTAAAAGCAATCATCAGGTTAATCTCAAATTCTTTAAACGGAAACAGAGTGCTTAAATTCGAGTCTAGGAGTGGGACTAGCACACTGCAGATTAGGCTGTTTTTTTCCCACTGATTTATAAGAGACGATTTGATCAATTCTGCCTCCATGTGAAGGACTGGGAACAGCTTTTTGGCTTTCCATTGTCTGCTGCCAGTGCCTGACGTGCTATTCAGCTCATCGGCTTGCAAATATCAAAGTGGTGCGGGGCAGGAGAAACAGCCATTTCAAACCAAGCAGCCTTCAGTTCGGTTTTTGGCTGTGCAGGCGCGCCGATGTGAGCGTGTCTATGTCAGTTAAGCACAGGCTGGTTCTGTATCGAAGTTCTTGTGGTTTCTAACATTCGCCAGCCTTTACTCCATCAGAAGGGATTTCAGTGTTGTGTTCTACCCTACAATGGGCAAAAGAGTCAGAAATCATCTCTCCTCACCCACAAAGACTAAAGTGGGATTAAGAAACAGAAATTTAAGTCAGACACACCCACGAAGAGGAATGAGGCACAAGGTTAGGAAGCCATCCAAAGCTTAGTTGCCTATCCCCTTACTAAACTAAACTAAAAAGTCTCTTTTTGTTCAAGAAGACAGCTGAATAGCTGGGAAACAAAAATTAAAATCAGATTGAAACCAGCCATACCTAAGCCATATCCCATCCTAAAAGTGCGCAGATCAGTTTCATTAAAATATTTCCCTATTCTCTCTTTTTCCACCTCCTAATACTTTGGCTCTTTCCTTTAGCTCCCCTTTAAACTGCAAAGCAAAATGCTTTTACTGACATGGTTTGTAATTTTGAAGCCCTAATCTTAAATAGCAGGTGCTTAGTTTTAATGGAATTTTTCCATCCCTGAACGTCTGGGAGCATCAGTAGCACCTCCCTCCTACACAGCCCCTCACCTTTGATCCTTTGCCATTTGTACTTGCGGGTTTTCATTTACTCTCTTCCTTCTGCTTTCTGCAGTCTGCTTTTTCACTGCAAACCCTTAGACCTCTCCTCTCCTTTCTTTTACCTCATACGATTGGCAAGCGTTGTCTCCTAAAAATCCTTATAAAATATGGAGGGCCTTGCTGCCTCTGTCCTCGCTACCTCTGGCCACATTTTCAGCAGCACTCTGTCTACTTTACACTGTACTGGCCATTTAAAAGGGCCTTAGAATGGCTGTAAGAATTTGCATCACAAGAAAAATTATATTTTAATTGCCAGAGGTCCTAGGGCTTCTCTGGACAAAAAACTGCAACCAAAATAACAGTTGGTTTTACTTCACACAATTAGTTATTTTGGAGCAAGTCTGTGTGTGGGCACTTTTGTTCCATGCTAACAGTTTTTGTTTCCATTTAATTTTAGCTTTTTGGTTAATCTGATTTTAGTTAATTTTCCCTTATAATTTCCTGTTTGGAGTTAATGTAAATTATTTTGTACGAGCACAATCTCAAGAAAAATCCAAGAGAAAAGCATCCACACTCAGTTTGCAATGACATATCTAAAAGTGTGGCTTACAAGTACCTGTGTCAATTCCAGTTTGTTTGTAGAAAAAATGGGATTCACATTCTAACACGAGAACTAGAGATGCTGTAGCAAGCGAATGCCTGCTTTGCCTTGGTGCTGGTAGATTGCTCCCAAACACAGTACAATTTAACAAAGTCTAATCATCAGCTGTTTCTTACCCCCAGGAATGCACTTCTCTAGTTTGTCACTGAGTTAGTCTTCCAAGTGTATTTGTATTTGGTTATGAAAGAACTGTTTCTTTTTATCTTCATTTGCCTTTCTATTACTTACCAGATTCACATGCATATTGGTACACAGCTCTTGCTCAAAAAGCAATGACACACTGCAGAAATGACCATAACCTTATTCTCTAATAACTTTACACGAATTTGACTCAAAACTCTGTCTTTTAAAACATGAACTCGCATTGTGCAGCATTAAATCACAAGCGCTCACATAGCGTTCTCATAACAAACTTTTAAGTAAGTTTTCCATTCTTAACAAGGCAACTCGATTCTAGAAAGTCATACCAAGCACTTCCTTAATCCACAAAGCTCAGTGCTTCTGCACTGACAGCATGCAAAAATGTTTAATGCTAACACAAATACCTTTCATAGATTATTCTGATTCTCAGGCTGATTTCTAAGCCAGCTGTTCTCTGCCTGATTCAATGTGCAGATTTCATTTTAGAACACAGAATATTCCCTGGTTACCTGCCATATAACTAGATCTTACAGGTGTAGGGCATGTTTGTAATGCTTGTTCATCCACTTGCAGGAAAAAAAATCATAAAATAAAATACTTTGTGTAGCTTTCCTGGATTCTAATGTTTTCTCCCCAACTTTCAGATACTGTATCAATTGAAGAATGCCAGGAATTACTTCATGCTTTATATATGTACCTGTTACAGATTATATGAATTAATTTCAAAGCCAGCTGCTATTTTTGCTTAAAGGAATCCTTGATGGTACACTTTTTTAACACATATGGAAGAGGAACTGCTTGCTATGACATACAAACATTTAAATCTGCCTTGATAATAGATCTATTACTCCTTCGTTCTTTTTCATGCAAGTAGGGTAACTAGCTTCCTGCTCCTCCTGGGGCTTATTCACTGTATAGCAATTTTGACACGCAAATAACACCAAATAAAAAGAAAACCATGAAAATATAAGAAACTCATCAGAAGAAACTAATAATCATCTAATAGTAAGGTCAACCACAATACAGACTGCAGAGCTGGGAATCCAAACAGTTGGATTTGGCTCCTTGCTCAATCACCAATCAACCCTGTGCTCACAGGCAAATCATGTTTCCTTGCCATATCCTTATATTTCCTGTATAGTTTTGTTAGCCTTGCCTATTTAGGTTATAAAATGTTGGGGACTAGAGTTGTCTTTTACTATTTGTTTATACAATGTCTGACACAACGGGCCCCAATTTGTATTGGAATGAAATACAAATAATAATTTTCTGATATCCTGTCTCCCCAGAGCTGCTTCAGAGGAGTATGAACCACTGTCCTAAGTTACATCTGATAAATTGTGCATTACTCTGTTGTGGGAGAGATTTCTTTCTAATCCAAAATCCATCTGTCTTGCTGTGCTGCAAGTGATAGTTTCTGGGCAGAGAGCATACTAATTGCAGGATTAAACTCTTAGCTAACTCTTGGGTGGAAACTGTTTCCCATAATGTGGTAGAAAACACATGTTGGTTTCTGTCTGCAGATCCTTGAACATCACAGCCCTGATCTCGACTGGGATATTTAGGTTCTCTATTGAAGTATGTCTGTGCAACATAATTCAATTAAAATTAAATAATAACTAGCTATCAAAAAGTATTATTGAGATTTTAGTGGCTCCAGTACTGCTTAGCCTGGTTTAGCTGCTCTTTGAAGGCAGAGACAATTGTGCTGAATGTAATGAATTCTGCACCTTCTCCAAATAAGTAGCACACACACTGAGAGCTGAAAAATGAACTTTGGTTAATTGTCTTTGGATCCTTTTAAATTCACAAACACATGGAGATTTGAAACATTTAAAATCTAAAGTACATCTTTGTATATAACATAGCTCTCATTTCTGTGGATGTGCACATTACTTCTTATTCACTGAGGTGACTGACTGACATTATTGATGTGACACAGGCCCCATTGGCAAGCTGCAAGAAACAGCTGCCCCATTATCTTTTCTTCCTATGGGTACACAGAGGGAGCAGATACCAGACTGCCAGCCACAAATGTGGAGGAAATCTTCCAGAAATAATTCTGCTTACATCTCATCTTCTTAGGGTTCTCCATTCAAAAGCCATCTTACTAACAAAATATTAAACTTTCCATATTGTTAAAATGTACTGAAAATGCTGGAGACAACCTCACTTTTCAAGAAAAGCTTGATTGTTAGATGAAGTTACTTGTTTTAATCTAATTTTTACGGTTGTGGTTGCAGTGCAACCATAAGACGTTGCAGGCAGTACCACCCCATCAAGAGCTCTCCACTATATTTTGCAACATTTGAACCAAATCCCCATGCCAGAAAGCACGAGCAAACCTAAGAGCAAAGTTAGCTGGGTGAAGGGGCTGAATGGAGCAGGCTGCGTTATGCAGTGGGCTGGGGCAGTAGATGCTTTTTAAGCTCAGGACTTCAGAAAACCAGCTTTGTGTTTGGGAAAACACAATTCTTCTAGAGCAGAGGATTAGGGATTCTAGAGCAGAAGCTAAGGATTTCCACTCTTAGCTTCCACTCTTATTACCTTCTAACTCCTCTCTGCCCTTACCCCAACATGGCCTAACCAATCTCCTGTCACCACAGAGAGGTCTGCCTTTCCAACTAAGCTATTTCCATATTTCTCTGCTTGGCACTACTCTTTGTTCTCCTTTGTCAGCTAACCACACCTGGGCTAACCCTTCACCCTTCCACAGAGACCATAAAAGCTAACATAAAAGGTAACACAAAAGCAGAAAAACACCCATAGTGGCTCAGCACACTAGACTGCTCTCTGACAACGGTCAAAAGTAGATGCTATTGAAGGGGTAGGAGAACACAGCAGGAATATCCAGTATTTCCCCACAATACTTTCCCAGACTCTTACAATTCGCCATGTAGCTCCAGTATCCCACCCTCCTCTTACGCATACTCCCCTGTTCTTCCCAAATCCCTCTCCCTAGCCTCCCATTAACCAACGCCTACTCTAACATCCTGAGGATGATCGCCACAAGGAACTTAACACACCATGAGATAATATATCCCATGTAGCTCAATTATTCATCAACCTTCGATGCTTTTTCTTGTTCACAAAGCCCACAGCTCCCCACGGCACTTTTCATTGAACCCTCAGCCCTATTCTCCCTCACTCCTTCTCCCACTCCTTCTCCAAAACCTTCTACTGACCTTAAATATGGAACACTCTGACTGCTTGATATTCTTCACTATTCACATTTTTCCAGTTCCTTCATTAATCAGCGTACACCCTCATCTATTTCTTACATAAGCTGACCAGTTGTGCACAGTACAGTGAAAGCAATACTTGAGACAGAGAGAAAGATTAAATAGAAGATACTCGCTGGATTCTACCTCTGGATTCGTTAGATCCCTGCAGCTGGGATTTATCCTTAATGATAAGCCAAGTAACCCCACTTTGCAGCATGCACTGCAACCAACATATTTTAAGCAGGTGTGGGAAAAATCAGCAAAGCACTAATGACTCCTAAAAGTGCTAGTAGAACCTGAATTCATGCTGCAAGATGTAAAGCAAATTCAATACATGGAGCAAATTTTTGTCATTTCTGTGTCTGGGTTATCCAGTCTTCTCAGAGGCCAACCACAAACAAAACTAAAAATGGATCCAGATAAAGAAATCAAATAGGGTGGACCTGTTTAATTTTATATAATTTAGAACTTTCAGTGCAACTATGCCATTTATGTACATGCAACAGCAAACTTTGGGTACCATAGACTTCTGTACTGGATATGACAAAGAGCTTTTCTCATCAGAGAAATCCAAATGATGTCTTTTTGGGTGACTTAGAGGAAATACACGGTCATGGTACTAATCTTCCTCAGTCAACCAACAGGCGTGGACTTTTATATAAGAAGTCTAGAAACTCCTCTTCGTAAGTACAGCCCTATGACAGGTTAATCCAGGTGAGCATATGCTTCCCCTCCATCTCTATCCCAACCAGCTTTGACTCATAAGGTAACTAATGAAAAATACAGCCACAGTTTTCACAAACAACCAAGTAGGAACTCAGGATGCTTTCACTTTTAGATCTGAGCTGCTTGTGGTAGTCCTAATTTAAAGAAAGTGCGCTCTCTGAAGTTCAGTCTTTAATGCATCTTCAGCTGGGTAACCAAAACCAAAAAAAAAATCACTTACCAACTTTGAAAAGTTCATCTTCATTAGCATTTCTGTGCTGTAGCCATCCTCATTCGCAAAGCTTTCTGAATCCTTTTGAAAATGTTATACAACGTCAGTCCAAGTTCTATTAAACTAATTACATCCTGCTAGGTTTATAGACACAGCATACATGGAGAACACACGTCTGCTTTCTATGGTGAGCTTTCCGTGACATGTGGAAACTGCTGTTGAAATCAATGGCAAATGACAGCACGCAAATAATCCTTACATCTGTGTACAAGCAAACCCACAAGTTTCACAGAAGTTGTTCACATTGGATGGTTTCAGAGTGAGAAAGACAGAAAGGAAAATCATGTAATTTCTTATTAGTTTTAATCAAAACAGTGGATGATTTCCCTATTCCCATTCATACTAAGGTATATTTTACAACTTAAACAGTTTTTAACAGGATTCAGATCCAGTTTTTAAATTAAGCTTTGACTCTCACTATCCACCACATTTAATTAAAAGACCATAAATAGTGCTGCTTTCAAATAAAAGATTTAGGACCAAATTCAACAAATATTTAATCCTTTAAGCACAGTGTAAAATCAATGTAAAGGATTGCAGAAAGGATTTATGAACCAATATATTTTGGTGAATCTAGGCTATCTTTAAGATTTTCTGAGCATTTTAGAAATAAGTTCCCTTTCTGAGAGGCCACAAACTGATAACCTAGGGAAGGTAAACTACTGATCACTTAAAATTCTTCCTTTTGTTATTTCTGGATAAAAATCACAATGAAGGTACACAAAAAATGTGCTATTTTCATTACAAGCTAGAACCAAGTTAACAATAACCTTACAGGGAGAAACAACAGTTACAGGAAAACTCTTAAGAAAGGAAGGAAAAACAAAGGGGAAAGGAGAGAGCAACTGTGAAATTGGGAAAATAAAGGAAGAAAACACTAAAAAGCTTTTAAAAGAACTGCTGGTGTTCGTCCACATCTGAACCTTGATCCAGATATGTCAAAATCAATAGTAATATTAGTACTATGATCATGTGGAAAAATTATTTGACTACACTATAGCATTGTAGCATAGGAATTAGAATAAACTGAAATCAGCCTCTTTCCAAGATTCAGAAATTTTAAATTAATAGAAACAGAGGAGGTCTGAGGTTTATTAGAAGATTGAACTGCAAGGTGTGATAGCTCCCTCAAGTGCAAATCAAATACTGTCTGCGATACAATAACATGCTCTTTAGAATTGTTAAAATAGAGGAAAAAAAGGGAAGAAAAACCCTACAGGATTGTAACACACTGTGCATAAGAATGAGTACTTGCAAAAAACAGTGTTTCAGATGTGATGAATTCACTATCAGTTCTTAGCCTTGCACTTGCAGTATAACTGTACTTTGCATTCATTAGTGGCATATATTTCAAACAGCATTTGGAGAAGAATTAAATTCCGTACCAGAACATCTAGATTTTCATTTCAACCACTTGCATGTGGACGAGCATCCTATTCATATGTATAGATACACTGATATTATATAGATGCATATGCACTTTTATTCATACAATGAGACGTTTACGATATAGATATATGTACATAGCACACATACAGTCACTTCCATTAATAAGACTGTGAGCTTTTCAGATGCTTATTGTCCACATGGAGGACACAATTCACCAACGCAGGCACACAGTCTCGGGTTACTCTCTTCTAACAAAAGCCCAATCCTTACTAAATGACATCTTTGACATTCCTACCAGAAATGTGGTGGCGAACCACCATCAGATACAGACCCATAAAAGTCTAGAACTTTCACTAACTTGCTATACGGGTTTACATAAAGTAAAAACCATTTCCAGTGTGTGCTTAAATGACCCAGTCTTCTCAGCTGTAATACAGTGATTTAACTCTTAGGATACTGTGAAGACCTAGGTAATGCTTTCATGGAGCGCTGAAGTTGTAGAGCAGTAGCTACAGTGTTGTAACCACTATGACTATTAAACTTTCCTTAGAACAACGATGATAAACATTTTTTATGATGCACGCCAATATGCCTGGCTGCAACAGACTTCAGAACGTTACACTTAGTGGGCATGTTCCTTTCATGGTGTGTGTCCCCCTCAGTCCTAATCTCCTTACTGTCCATGATCACGAGCCTGGCTAGGCATGGCATAGTCTCCTGCCCACTAATATATCTTCTTTCCTTTCCAAAAGAAACTAGGGCAGGGGAGAGCAAAGGACAATGAGAGTGCAGATCGCAGAGAGCAAGGATGTTTAGCCAGCTGGATCTGTGAGCTGTGAAGGTCCCTGGGTTGCAGAGAACAGACTCCTGGAGACCAGACATAATGAGCGGGGGAAGAGGCAGTGAGAGACCAGTGCCTGGAACATGTCATTGCTCCTCTGCAATGAGGAAAGGATAGCCCAGTGACCAGTAGCACTCAAGGACTGCAGTGCACGAAACTCATTTATTGTGAACTTAGGGAAATTGTTCTTTGTCCCCGTGAAACAGGGATAACAGTTCTCAAGATGTTAAATGATTTTAACTGTTATTTTGATGCAATCATAATAGACCTGTTGAAGTATCTTAGGCAAACAGAGCTGTACTTTCCAATTAGATCTACGCAAAAAATTTGAACATTGGTACAAACGAAAAGTCAACCTTACTTTTTAATTTTGTAAGAGTTGAAGTAATTACTACTTGAGACAAAAATGAAATAGACTGCTATGATTACTAGGGTGTAGTGCAATGCCAGCATAGACACTTAACTTCCTTATTTAAAAGAAAAACAAGGCCACTTTTTCAGCTTCTATAACATGGCCTAGAAGGCATTAACCTTCTCCTGTAGAGACACTTCTAAGAGAAAATGGGACTTTATAACTCATAGCCAATGAAAGTGCTAGAACAGTCAGAGACAAGTGAAACTACTACCTCTGTGGTGCAAGTACCTCGTCACTCACCTACCACCTACCTACTAGACCAGAACAGAGTCTTTGAAGAGATTTTACGCAAGCAGCCTACAACCGCTTTCAGATGGGTATGACTTCAGAACTTTGAGAAAGGCTTTTAGCAATTCAGATCTCAGTGGCAGTACTTTTGTCTGTCATTCATGATGGACTCTGCCTTGAGGTGAAAAACAGATCAAGTTTATAAGTGGTCTAATCATCATGTTTCAGTTAACACCTTTTTTAGCACAACTTACTGTCCTTGTCTCAGTTTTCTCTCAATGTACAGATCATAGATCCTGAAAAGGATCAAATATTTTAAAGTCTTCCAAATGACATATTGTAAAAGGATGAGATTCTGAAAGTTGAGAAAATGAACCTTCATCTTAGCAGAGAGTGTGCCTTTAAGGCATTAATAACAAATGCTAAAACACCAACAGGAAACTTTTCCAAACTGGCTATGCTTAGCTGTTCTAATTCCGTATACTGCTCCGAGGAATCTGAACACCCATTGGAACCAAGGATCTTCCTCTACACAAGGAGACATAAAACATAATCCCATCGACTTTAAGGCAAGTAACTTCCAAGGGATTTGCTACAGCAATTTATTTGCAACAGGTTTGCTGCAATAATAACTTTCCACTGCAAGTACACAATGTCTGTCTTTCGCAAAACACTTCCACTTGATTTTCTATCAGAGGGCCGGCCACCAATCCTTCGTGCCAGGATTTCATAAAATTAATAAATCTACTTCCATAATCCTTGCTGCTTTTACTGACAAATGTAATAAACTACAGGATGCAAAACTCTGGAAGCCCGCTGGGATTTATTTTCCTTTTTTTTTCCTTGACAAGTTTTACAGAGTAGCACTTCTGAGACATGCTCATGTGCTGTAAACCTAATCCTTAGCAATTTCCTCTTTTCTCAAATAACCCAAATATTTTATGAATAGTGAAGGATTTCCTTTATCAGACAACACTTGCTTTTTTTTTTTTTTGCATGTGAGTTGTTCTCAAGGAAATACACTTTGAAGCAATTAGATGTTCTCAGGTTGACATTCACAAGATACACTCTCAAGGAAACATGTAAAACTTGACTAAGAAGAAGGTGTTCTGAAGTTTAAAGGCAGTACAAGTGATGAAAGGACTGAGGCCAAACCTGAAGGGACCCGAGACCAAGGGAGCCTTGCTTTTTCTAACCCCACAACAGCGGGCATTTCAGTGCTATTTTTTATGCCTGACTCTGTAAAAGATTTGATTTTCTAGTGCAGCAAATCAGACATGGATTAATTTTTTTCAGAGTTGATAAGCCACTGAGGTCACACAGGCTTTCAGTGTTTTCTGTTCTTAGTCCTCTTCTCTCCAAAATGTGGGTGATGCCTACTATTCCATCTGTAACAGAAGGTTTTGCCATATGCATAGAACAACCACAGCTACGTGCCTGTCTTCTTCACCTAGGCCTGCATCTCTGTCTCCTTTCTCTAAATTGACCCCATCCTTTGGCTGTAGTTTTAGTTGGCAAGTTTATTACTGCACGCACACACACGCCTACAGTGACATCAAGTACCTCCGCTGAAACAATTCCTCAATGCAAAGTTTCCTATAGCACTGATCCATCTGCAAAAAATTCTGATTTTTGCTGTGGAAAGAGCAGTTTGAGTGGAATGCAGCTCTCAAAGAAAAAGCCAGCACACTGGTCCCTATCACCTTCCTGCTCCCCCACATAATGGCTGCAATCACAACTCTACCTCATCCTTCTGCTGCTGAGAGACACTCTTGATTTGCCTGGGAAGTGGGAATAGGGCAATGTAAGAACAACTACTCCATTACTTCTTGTTTATTCTAAAAGGACCAATAAAGGGATAAACACAAATCTTGGCTGAAATAACTGTGAAGAAAAATGGCTGAGGATTTTTTTGACATTTGATTACCTACAGGAAATCTGAAGACAGTCTAAAACTCAGTCCTCAGCAAGAAGAAAAACTGCTCAAAAATTCCTTAAACTGACAAGCACCATTTAAGAAATTAATCAAATTGAAACAACTTTCATCTTGCTACACATCCAGCTCCAAATCAAATATTACAGGAACACTGAAAATCTCAAGAAAATGCCCATGAGGCATGGAAAACAATTAGCGGGCAAAAAAGGAGAAGTATTCAGCACACCCCTCACCCTAGAAGTCCAAGCCAATTACAGTAGAAATAGTCGGTGATTCAGCACAAAGGTTCCTTGGCAGACTAGTGAGGAAAAGGCAAGACTCCAGCTGGGTCACTCAGAGAAAAAAAATGCAATAGTGCATCATAAGGGCAGGATTTGAGTTTGCAGCCCTTAAAAAGGGGGACAGTCAATCCAGTTTGTGTCATTCCTAAAAGGACCTTCTTTGTTTATAGATTTGCTTCTCAAAAACACGAACCTAAATTTTCCACTCCAAGTGGTTTGTTGTCATCAGGTCACACAGTTCTGCACCCATCAAGGGTCTCTCCTGTAGCTCAACTCAAAGAATGATGCATTTCTGGAGGGTTGGACTCTGATACTTCTGGGGAGGACAGAGTGCAAACCAAAATATCACCCTCAGGGATTCTGTCCTGAGTTTTCCTAAAAGAAAGTGTGGGGACAGA
>Ga0181612_123535_pt1 | contig 18380 bp, 20 predicted proteins | sample HoacroProtozoa21_FD_119630 | JGI IMG/M metagenome (GOLD analysis project Ga0181612, IMG submission 119630) | Hoatzin crop microbial communities from Cojedes, Venezuel. Combined Assembly of Gp0051906, Gp0051904, Gp0051908
CCGTACTGCGGCACATAGTACCAGCTCCCCGAGGCGTACCGCTCGTCTCCGTCAAATACGTCCAACAGCATGAACGCTGCCATAAAAAAAGCCACAATCCTCAAGATCTGACGTTTCACCATTCGCCCCTCCGTGAAGCCGTCCGCTTCAACGAGCAAAGAAAGCGCCGAGCATCCGGCCTTCATTCATATTCCCAACACCGGCTGCCATTTAAGATTAACCCGCAATCTGTACTCACCTGAACAAATCCTCTGCGGAACGCTCCACCGCCTGCGCTTTATCCGCTTCTTTTCGTATTAATTCCGCGAATGCGCCGCACAGCTTTGCCGAATTTTCTAATTCTCCCTGCACGCTTTCGGCGTATTCGGTAAATTCTTCCGCGCTCCTGCAATTCCAGAAACACCTCAGCCCTGCAAGACAGTCATCAAGCTCCCCGCCGGCAATGCCGCCGAGCGCGGCGCCTGCCTCTTCTATTTTCCTCGCTGCGGATCTCGACTGCTCAAAATCAATTATAAGCTCACGTTCGTAAAGCATAGCTTTGTCCTCCGCACTTTACCAAATAACATTGCTCGACAGCATCCCGCTTTCACTCGCGTTCTCCTGCTCGACACGCTTGTATAGGCCTGCCATTTTAAGCAGTTTCACGGGAAGATCCGCCGCTTCATTCAAAACCGCTCCCGCTTCTGCCCGAGCCGCCTTAAATTTCACCCAATGAATCCGGCTTCCTTCCCCTTCCCAACACGCAGAGAGCCTTTCTATCATTCTTTCTATTTCATCGACGCAGCTGCGCACTTTTTCAATATTTTCCGAGGCGGAATCGGCCGCACAGACGAGCTCCTCCGCCGTAACTTTGAGCGTGATTCCCATCTGCCTCACCTATTTTGACCTTGTATAAATGAATCCACTATCTCCTGCACGTTGCGGCTGCACTGTGCGTAGCTTTGCTCCGCGTTGTATTCGAAGCCGAATATTTCTTTGAATTTCGCGCAGATATCCCGAAGCTTGTCCGCCTCCTCCCGCGCTTTTTTTGAAAATGCAGAATTTGCAGGGCCGCTCCACATCGCGTTCAGCTTCGAAAGCGACGCCTCCATATCCTCTATCCGTTCTGACATAATACGGATCTGCGCCGCCAGTTCCTGCTCGGTCAAATAGATCTGCCTGACGTCGGCTCTTATTTTTTCCATATCTCCCTCTCTTGCCCGTCAATAGAAACGCTTTCACTCTCGTCAGCATTTTGCCAGTTCGGCCGTTCTGATTTTATCAAAACCATTGCAGCTTTTGCCGTTTTCCCGACGAAATGCACGTTTTTTGCGACGAAATGCACGACCGCGCTGCGCATCTAGTAATTTATTTCGCCATTGGGTTTTTCCGCGCCAACAAAATTCCCGCGCGAGGGATTGATTCGACTTGCTTTTCACTTACTTGGCGAAAGCAGATATCCGCGTTCCGCTTTCGCCGTTTCTCTTCGTTCGGTGCTGCGTGTCCATAAACCGAAACGAGCAAGCCCACCCTGGACTTGCTCGTTTCAGTTCAAAATGCTTTCTTCTTTATCAGCTTCACCTCTCGCCAAGGCCGAGTCCGGGCACGGCGTTCAAGTCGAGGCCGCTGCGCTTACCCGCCATGTACTCGAAGTAGGCCGCGGCTCCTATCATGGCCGCGTTGTCGGTGCAGTAAATGGGAGAGGGAACGTAAAAGTTCAGGTCATTTTCAAGGCAGGCCGCGGAGAGGGTGGCGCGAAGGCACGAATTGGCCGCGACTCCGCCCGCAAGCGCAAGGTCCCGAAGGCCGTACTCGCGTGCCGCCGCGACGGCGTGCTCCGTCAGCACCGAGCAGACGCTCTTTTGAAAGCTCGCCGCAAGGTCAGCCTTGTTGATCTCCTGTCCGCTCCTTTCGGCCTTCATGAGGAGGTTTAAGACCGCGCTCTTTAGGCCGCTGAAGCTGAAGCTGTATTCCTGGCCGCTGACCTTCGCCTTGGGGAGCGGTATCGCGTCGGGATTCCCCTCTTTTGCGAGGGCGTCGATCTTGGGACCGCCCGGGTAGCCGAGCCCAATCGCGCGGGCGACCTTGTCGAAGGCCTCGCCGGCCGCGTCGTCGACCGTGCGCCCGAGGATTTTGAAGGAGAGTTCGTTCTCGGCGATAAAGAGATGGGTGTGGCCGCCGGATACGACAAGGCCGAGGTAGGGAGGTTTCAGCTCCTTGTGCTCGATATAATTGGCGCAGATATGGCCTTCGATGTGGTTTACGCCGATCAGGGGCTTTCCCGCCGCGAATGCGATTGCCTTAGCCTCGGCGACTCCGACGAGCAGCGCGCCTACGAGCCCGGGGCCGTAGGTCACGGCTACGGCGTCCACATCCTTAAGCTCCGTGCCGGCATCAGAAAGCGCCTTTTCAATCACCGGATTTATCCGCTCCATGTGCTTCCTGGAGGCGATCTCGGGGACGACGCCGCCGTAGAGCGTGTGCACCGGAATCTGCGTGTGTATAACGTTCGAGAGCACCTCCCGGCCGTTCCTTACAACGGCCGCGGCGGTCTCATCGCACGAAGTCTCAATCGCGAGTATCGTTACAGAATCCATCTTTCCTCCTGTCACGGCCCGGATTTGCCTTATTCTGCATGAGGCATTCCGCTCATCCGTCAAAATGCTCTCGGGCCGCTCTGTCTTGCCGCAGCCTGTCCTTATTAACGCGCAGCTTCCGCTGCCCTCAGTCTTCCTCGAAGAGCAGCGTCGCCTCCTGCCCGTCGCGGGCAGCGATGCTTCGCTTGAATATCGCCCTGACGCTGTCCATGTAGCTTTCGGGACGGACCAGCGAAGGGCTGTAGTGCGTCAGCCAAAGCTCCTTCGGCTCCGCCGCCCTCGCAAGGCGCGCCGCCTCCTGCATAGTCATGTGCTTGCGCTTCTTCGCCTTCTCGTCCATTCCCGGCTCGCCGTACATTCCCTCGCAGATGAAGAGGTCGGCGTCCTTCGCATGGCGGGCGATATCGTCGGTCGGCCGCGTGTCCGTCGCGTACACGACCTTCAGCCCCTTCCTCTCTTCGCCGAGCACCATGTCCGGGGTATAGGTTATCCCGCCGTCGATTATCGTCTCGCCCTTCTGCAGGCGGCTCCAGAACTTCAGCGGTATCCCCTGCGCCTTCGCCCTGTCGGCGTCGAACCTTCCGGTGCGCTTTAGGACTATTTCATAGGCATAGCAGGGCAGCGTATGTTTGACCTTAAATGCCGTTACCAAGAGGCCGTCAACCTCGAAGGCCTGCTCATTTTCCTCGATTTCCACCGTCCTGACCTCGAAGGGTAGCTCGGGGGCGATCACCCTGACGGCCGCGATAATGCGCGACACGCCCTTGGGGCCTATGACCGTGACCGGCTCCGTCCGGTCCGCATTTCCCATCGTGAGGAAAAAGCCCGGAAGCCCCGCGATGTGGTCCGCATGGAAATGAGTGAGGCAGATCGTGTTCACTGGCTTGAAGGACCACCCCTTCTCGCGCAGCGCGGTCTGCGTGCCCTCGCCGCAGTCGATGAGCAGCTCATTGCCGCCGCAGCGGACCATCAACGAGGTTATGTGCCTCCTGGGAAGCGGCATCATCCCGCCCGTCCCAAGCAAACTTACGTCAAGCATGTACTTCCCTCACTCGCCGAACGACGCCTTCATCAAAATCGCGTCCTCGACCGGTTCCGTGTAATAGTTCCTGCGCCTGCCGACCGCCTCAAAGCCCAGCTTTTTATAGAGCGCAACCGCGGGCGCGTTCGACTCGCGCACTTCGAGGTACGCCTCCCTGACGCCCCGCGCCTTCGCCCGTTCAAAGGCCTCTTTCAAGAGCGCCCCGCCGATTCCCTTCCGCCTGAAAGCCTCTTTCACGGTCACATTAGTGACCTCCGACTCCCAGGGGATAAGCAGCAGCCCGCACACTCCGACGGCCTCGCCGTCCTCCTCCGCCACGAGGAAAACCGTGTCGTCGCGGAGCATCCAGGTCAGGAGGCCTTTCGCGTCCCAGGGCGTAAGCGAACCCTCCGCCTCGATCGCCGCGGCAGGTTCGACGTCGCCGAATTCCATTTCCCGAATCAGCATCAGTCCGTCCCTTCCTTCGCCGCGCGTTCTTCGCGCTCGCGCTCCGCCTGCGACTTCCTGAGGTAAGTCGGCACGTGCGCTGCCGCGCTCACGGTCTCGCCGCGCTTCCATTTTCCGACTGCGCAAAGGCCGACGAGCGCCGCCCTCTGGCGGTTCGTACCCGCGGGCCCGTACTCATGCGGCAAATGCAAAGCTCCGTCGATCACGCCCCGATACACGGGGACGCCGTCCCCGAGGAAGTACACGCCGCCGGCGGTCATTTCCGAAGGGAGGGCCTCGATTTCAGCGGCGAGCTCTTCTACGGAAATGGGCTTGTCCTCGCGCACCTGCCGCATTTCCTGTCCGTCAGCGCGGTAGATGCCGCTGTAGACCTGCCCGCGGCGGGCGTCCATTATCGGGCAGACGAGGCCGCTCGAAAGAGGGAGGTTCAGCGCGAGGGCCTCAAGAGTCGAAACTTCGATGAGGGGAATGCCGAGCGCGAGTCCCAGCCCCTTCGCCGTCGCCGATCCGATGCGCAGTCCGGTGAACGAGCCCGGTCCCTTCGCCACCGCGACCGCGCCGATGTCCTTCGGCTCGGTGTCGGCCATCTTCATGATTTCGGCGAGCATCGGCAGGAGGGTCTGGCTGTGCGTCTTTTTGTGCTGCACGGTATACTCCGCCAGAAGCCTGTCCTCGGCTCCTCCCTCGCCGATCTCCATGACCGCCGCCGAGGCCACCAGCCCCGACGAGTCAAGCGCGATAATCTTCATTCCCTGTCCTTTCACGGGCGCGTCTTCGCCGCGCAGCCGTACTAACTCTTTATGCAGGCCGCCTAAATGTCTGGCTTCCGGCCTGTAGCCGTCATCATGAATGCGTTATGCCCGCAAAGCCGACGCGCGGCGTACCTGACCCGAGCATCCCCGCCGAGCCTGAGCCTGCATGCCGATGCGTCATTCACACAAGGCTGCGAATCGAGCCGCCTGCGCCTTCACGCACCGCTTTAACAATCCACCGTTATCAGCCTGTAGCCTTCTCCCTTGTCGGGATCGCGCTCTATCCGCACGCGCACCGCCCGCGCGGGCAGCAGCTCCTCGATCCGCTCCGGCCATTCTATGAGGCAGGCCGCCTCGTCGTCCAGCGCCCAGTCGAGGCCTATCTCCTCCATCTCGTCGGGATTCTCGATGCGGTATACGTCAAAGTGGTGGAGCTTCAGCTCACTGCCCTGATAGCTCTGGAGGATGGTAAATGTAGGGCTCGTCACGTCATCCTCGACCCCGAGCCCCTTCGCGAAGCCCTTCGCGAACACGGTCTTTCCCGCCCCGAGGTCGCCCGAAAGAGCGAACACGTCGCCCGCCTTCGCCTTAGCGGCCAGCTCGGCCGCGAACGCCGCCGTCTCTTCCCTTGAAAATGATTCTTTCTTCATCGTCCGTTCCTGTGTCCTATGCGCCGCCTCTTTGGCGCCTGCCTTAACAGCGGATATCCTCCATGCCCTCGGCCTAAGCGCCGCCGCTGCGTTTCAGTAAAATCGAGCCTCTCGCCCGCTTCGTCCCTCACCCGCGGACTTCAGGCAGCTTTCCCTCAATCGGATCAAGCTTCGTCACCTTCCTGTCCCAGGTAAAGACCCCGTTCGTCTCCTCTTCGACGTCAGACAGCTGCGTGTACACATAACCGCTAAGGCCTGAAGGCACAAGCCTCTCGCGTTCTTCTATCAGTTTTTTGTAAGCGTCGTTCAGCTCGCGGCGGGAAGAATACTTCCTGTAGCCGTATTCATTTTCAAAAGCGCAGTGGCCGGGGACGCGCCAGGAATACCCGCCGAACTCCGAGAGCACGTAAGCCCTGTAGGGATCGGTCTTTTTCGGGAGCTTTAGGTAGTAGTGGTGGACGCTCTCGAAGTCGCCGCTCCCGACGTCGAACCAGCCGCTGGCCGAGTCCACCGGACGCGTCGGATCGAGGCCTTTGAGCTCCTCCGTCAGGTGCTTCGTGTCGAACTGCCCCCAGCCTTCGTTGAAGAGCACCCAGGCGGCTATCGACGGGTGATTTTTCAGGCAGCGCACCGTCTCCTTCATTTCCCACTCGAAGCAGCGCCGCCCGCGCGCGGAAGTCCTTGCAAGCAGAAGCCGCGCCCCGTCGCCGGGCTTCGCTCTCAGCGACGACAAAAGAGTCGCGAGGTGGGCCACGTACCACATCTTATACTTCCCGCCGCCGCAGACCATGTCCTGCCAGACTATCATGCCCAGACGGTCGCAGTGCCAGTACCACCTTGCGGGCTCGATTTTTATGTGCTTGCGGATCATGTTGAAGCCCGCCTTCTTCGCGCCCTCGATGTCGAAAACGAAGGCCTCGTCGGAGGGCGGCGTCATCAGCCCGTCCGGCCAATATCCCTGGTCGAGCACGCCCCTCAAAAAAAGCGGGCGGTGGTTCAGGCAGAAGCGCAGGCAGCCCTTCCTGTCGGGTTCGACTGTAAAGCTCCTGAACGCGAAATATCCGCTCACCGTATCCTCGCCGCAGTCGATCTCATACGGATAGAGGAAAGGCGAGTCGGGCTCCCACAGCGCGGGCTCCTCCAAAAAAGCCGTAAGCTTCCCGTCCGTGACGCCGGTGCACTCGGCTATGATCTCCCCGAACGAAAGCTCGTATCCCATGACCGCGGGTTCGTATATCCTGACCCTCGCGTGCGCCTTCTTCGCGGTCTCTATTGAAAATGAAACCCTTCCGCTGTCCGCATCGGCGTCCGCGGAAACATTTTCTATATGGTTCTCAGGCACCGCCTCAAGCCATACCGTCTGCCAGATCCCGCTCGTCGCCGTGTAGAACATGCCGCCGCGCTCAAGCTTCTGCTTGCCGCGCGCGTAGAAGCCCTTGTCGGAGGCGTCGCGCACCTCAAGCACCGCCTCGTTGCCGCTGTCCTTCAAAAAGTCTGTGATATCCGCCGAGAACGGCCAGTAGCCTCCCGTGTGGCGGGCCGCCTCGCGGCCGTTAATAAGAAGGCGGCAGGCAGTGTCGACCGCGCCGAAATTCATCAAAATGCGCGTCCCCGCCTCAGCCCTTCCCGCCGGAAGCTCCCTGCGGTACCAAAGCGTCTCGTCGGGCATGAGCTGCCGCCCCACCCCCGAAAGAGCCGCCTCTGGCGAAAACGGTACCAAAATCTTCCCGTCCCAACAGATATTCCCCGAAGCGTCCTTGACCGGCCTCTTCCCCCGCTTCGTAAATACATAGTCCCAAAGGCCGTTCAGGCACACCCAGCCCTCGCGCCGAAGGCTCGGCCTCGGGTATTCCCCGAGCACATTATCCCTGTCGAGCTTCTCGCCCCAGACCGTAAAAAGCTGTTCCATAATCCTCTCCTGCCAAAACCGTTCAGGAAAACCGACTTCTCCTCACGAGCTTGACGAGCGCCGCCCATCCATCTCCGAACGAAGCCACGGCTAAAAGTATACCACCAGATAAAAAATATTCCCACTTGCAAACACCCGCACAATGCATTATACTTTCAACTGTTGCACGGACAACACGCAACAAGCTGCTTTGGCACAGGCGGTAGCGCACCTCATTGGTAGTGAGGAGGTCTCGGGTTCGAGTCCCGAAAGCAGCTCGGAAAGAAAAAGACGGTGCTTGCGCCGTCTTTTTTGTTTGCGTGCATCCCGCACCGTCCAAAGGCTCGATCGAGCCGCATAAAATAAAATTCCACTCGCTTCGCTCGAAAGCCTGCCCTTCCCACAAGCGTTGTGCAGGAGCGTGCGGGCATCCCACGCGGGCGCATTCCGAGCCGGCCGTAAGTTTTTAGTGCTGAAAGCAAGTCCCGTAAGACGCGAAAATCCGGCCTACAGAGCCGGATTTTCAGGCGTGCTGAGCCGTGAATGCATCAAGCATTCACGGTGAATCACGCCGGTGCGTCCGAAGGGACGAAGCTTGAAGCACATAAAAACAAGGCCGGGGAGCTAAGCCCGCGGGATGCCCGCACGCGTCCATCCCACAACGCCCCATCTCATTTATGCCGGTGGTGGGACTCGAACCCACACGCGGTCGCCCGCAAAAGATTTTGAGTCTTCCTCGTCTGCCATTCCGACACACCGGCCAATGTGCGGCCATGCCGCACCTTAAAACTTAATCAGTGTACTCCGACATCAGCTTTTTGTAAATCGGAAGTTCGCTAAACGTCGCGAAATAGTCCGCCGGAGTCTCCGCGCGGCGTATCTTCTCAAAGCTCCCGTCCGCGTGCAGCAGCACCTCCGCCGAGCGCAGCTTCCCGTTGTAGTTGTATCCCATTGCGAAGCCGTGCGCGCCCGTGTCGTGGATGTAGAGCAGGTCGCCCATGTCGATCTTCGGGAGCTTCCTGTCCACAGCGAACTTGTCGTTGTTCTCGCACAGCGACCCGACCACGTCGTAGACCTTGTCGGCGGGCTCATTTTCCTTACCCATTACCGTAATGTGGTGGTATGCGCCGTACATCGCGGGACGCATAAGGTTGCAGGCGCACGCGTCCACCCCGATGTACTCCTTCATGATGTGCTTTTCGTGGACGGCGCGGGTCACGAGCGCGCCGTAAGGTCCGGTCACGTAGCGGCCCATCTCCGTGAAAATCGCGACGTCGCCCATTCCCGCGGGAACGAGTATCTCCTCGTAAGCCTTCCTCACGCCCTCTCCGATCGCGTAAATGTCATTCTTTTCCTGCCCGGGCATGTACGGGATCCCGATGCCGCCCGAAAGGTTCACGAACGCGATGTGGCAGCCCGTCTCCTTTGCGACCTCAACGGCCAGCTCGAAGAGCACCTTCGCGAGCATCGGATAGTAGTCGTTAGTCAGGGCGTTGCTGACGAGGAAGCTGTGGATTCCGAAATCCTCGACGCCCTTCTCCTTAAGCACCTTGAAGGCGTCGATCAGCTGCTCCTTCGTCATCCCGTACTTGGCTTCCCCGGGATTGTCCATGATGTCGTTGCTGACGTTGAAGAACCCGCCGGGATTGAAGCGGCAGCACATCCTCTTCGGGAAATGCCCGACCGCCTTCTCGAAGCACTCCACCATCGTCCTGTCGTCGAGGTTGATGATCGCGCCCATATCGTCGGCATAGACGTACTCGGCGTCCGGCGTCTCGTTCGACGAGAACATCGTCATCTCGCCGCCGTTTCCGATCGCCTTCGCCATCATGAGTTCGGTCAGCGAGGAGCAGTCGCACCCGCAGCCTTCCTCCCTGAGGATAGAAAGGATGACCGGGTTCGGCTCCGCCTTAACCGCGAAATACTCGCGGAAGCCCTTGTTCCACGAGAACGCCTCGCGTATCTGCCTTACGTTCTCCCGAATGCCTTCCTCGTCGTAAATATGGAACGGCGTCGGCACCGCGGCAGCAATCTCCTCGAGCTTCTCCTTCGTAACGAACGGCTTCTTCTCCAACTGTTCTCCTTTCATTTTCCAAAGCTCCGCTTTCAACTGGCGCCTTCTTTTGAAAATAATTCCCGCAGGCGCCGCTTTTTGCCGCGCCCGCCGCTTAAGTCCGCTTTCCCGCCTAAGAGGCTCACTTCGCCTCGACGACGTACATCATGTTCGTCACGGCTCCGACTCCCTCGACCGCGTTATTTACCGGGTCTCCCGCGGTTATGACGCAGAGGTCGCCCTTCTTCACGAGCCCCGCCTTCTCCGCGGCGCCTATCGCGTGTTCGACCATGTCGTTCGAGTCCGACTCCTGCTTGCCGAGGATCGGCGTGACGCCCCAGTAGATCATCATCCGCCTGACCGCGCTCTCGCTCGGGCTGACCGCGATGATGGGCACGGGCGGCCTGAAGTTCGATATGAGCTTTGCCGTAAGGCCCGACTGCGTCGGGATTATGATGCTCTTTGCGTGGACGTTCCTAGCCGTCCTGACGGCCGCGATCCCGACCGCGCTCGATATGCCGCTGTCCTCCTGCATCGCGCGGTGGCTGATGTACGGATCCTCCTTGAAGTACTTCTCGGAGTTAACCGCTATCTTCGCCATGAGCGCGACCGCTTCGACCGGATATTTTCCGACCGCGGTCTCGCCCGAGAGCATGACCGCGTCCGAGCCGTCGTAGATGGCATTTGCGACGTCGGTCACCTCCGCCCTGGTCGGGCGCGGGTTCCTTATCATCGAGTCGAGCATCTGCGTCGCCGTGATGACCGGCTTGTACGCCCTGTTGCAGAGGCTGATAATGGTCTTCTGCCAGTGCGGAACCTCGTAGTTGGGCACTTCGACGCCGAGGTCGCCCCTCGCCACCATGATGCCGTCCGAGGCCTCGATTATTTCCTCGATGTTCTCAAGAGCCTCCGAGCATTCTATTTTCGAAAATACCGGCATGCAGCTCCCGTGCTCCTTCAGAAGGCGCTTTATTTCTTTTACGCCCTCGGCGTCGCGGATAAAGGACGCCGCCACGATGTCGAAGCCCTGCCCGATGCCCCAGACGATGTCCTCGCGGTCCTTGTCGGTTATCGCGGGGAGCTGCGTCTTGACGCCCGGGACGTTGCAGCCCTTCCTCTCGGAGAGCATTCCGCCGGTCACTACCACGCACACTATTTCCTCGCCGCGGATTTCATGGATGACGAGCTCCAAAAGGCCGTCGTCGATGAGGATGCGGTTGCCCGGCACGACGTCCTGATAGAGGGAGTCGTAGGTTATCGGAAGGAGCGCCGCGTCGCCAAGGAAGTCGCCGTACTTAAGCGTCACCTTGTTTCCGGCCTTAAGCTCGACCGGCTCGTGGTTCTTCAGAAGCCCGATCCTGATCTCGGGCCCCTTCGTGTCGAGGAGCATCGCGACCGGCTTGCCCTTTTCCTCGCGGACCTTCTTCAGGACATTTATCCTCTCAAGCTGCTCTTCATGGGTGCCGTGCGAGAAATTGAAGCGCGCGACGTCCATGCCCGCGTCCATAAGTTTTCCGAGAAGTATCGGATCGCTCTCCTGCGGGCCCATGGTGCAGACTATCTTAGTCTTCTTTTTCATTCTTCATCCTTTCCCGCGGCCTTTACCGCGTGTATATGCGTATAGAGGTGGTCCATGCAGTATTCTTTTTCTCCCGCGCACTTGGTGCAGAAGCGGAATTCAAGGTCGGGGTCGGAAAGCTCGGTCCGCCCGCAGACCGCGCAGCGGTGGCGGGGCTGCTTGGCCTCCTGCCGGCGCACGCGCTGGGCATTTTCCGAAAAGCGCTTCTGCCCCGCCGCCATAGCTTTCTCATAGGCGGCCCGCCTCTGCCTCGCCTCCGCGTACCTTTTCACCCGCGCCGAACGCGTCGTAAAGAAAAAGAGGAGGAAGTTGAGGATGGACGCCGCCATTGCGAGGATAGGCAGGATGGCGAGCATGTTGCCTGAAAAGACGCTCCTGAAATATCCCCACATGTCATAAAGCATGAACGCGAAGTAAGCAACGCCGAGCCACTTGACCTTCACGGGGAGCACGAAGTAGATGAGGACGACCGCATCGGGGAAGGTCGCGGCATACGCGAGGAACATCGACATGAGGATGTAGTACGTGCTGTACGAGGCCCCGATGAACGCCCCTATCGCGATCCGCGCGTTCGCGTCGCCGTAGAACGCGCAGCAGACTCCATAAGAGACGAGGGCGACGATGAGCGTCACCAGCATTCCTCCGAAAATGTAAATGTTGTAGCGGAACCTCCCCCACGCCTTCTCAAGCGAGTTGCCGATCGAGAGGTAGAAGAAGAGCATGATCACGGTAAAGAAAAGCGAGAGCGCGTCCGACGAAAGCGAGCTCGGCGGGATCACGATCCAGGTGAAGACGCGCCACACCTCCCCCGAGAATATTTTTTGTGGATTCAGGCACATGTACGCTGCCGCCGAAGAGTTCACCGCCTGCAGGAGGTAGCCGACGACATAGAGGCCTATCATGATAAAAGTGAGGTTCGGAATGGCGTACCGGCCGAACTTCCGCTCGAGCTTGTTGAGTAAATTCTCCATCGCTTCTCCATTTCGCCCGCGGGGCCGTCAGGGAAGACGCCGTCTCCCGTTTTGCAGGGGAAACCGCCCCGCACGATCCTGCGGCAATTTGGGGACATTATATAAAAGAGGGGCTTCATAGTCAAATCCAGACGGCCCGCCTGAGCGCATTAGGCGCGGCCGCCCTGCCTGTGCTATAATCCCGAAAGCATTGGCATTTTCATAATAAAAACGCGGCTTCAAGGCCGCTCAGGAGGCATCATGGCTGGATCATCCATCGGAACCATATTCCGCGTCACGACTTTCGGCGAATCGCACGGAGCCGCGCTAGGCGCGGTCGTGGACGGCTGCCCCGCGGGCATCGAGCTTTCCGAGGCCGACATAATGCCGTATATGGAGCGTCGCCGCCCGAACGGCGGGCTCTACTCCACTAAGCGAAGCGAGGCGGACGCGGTGCGCATACTTTCGGGCGTGTTCGAAGGCAAAACGACCGGTGCTCCGATCGCTCTCGTCCTTGAAAATGCCGATGCCAGATCGTCCGACTATTCCGACATCGCCCACTCCTTCAGGCCCGGCCACGCGGACTTCGGCTTCTTTGAAAAATACGGCATCCGCGACTACCGCGGCGGCGGGCGCTCTTCGGGGCGCGAGACGGCCGCCCGCGTAGCTGCGGGAGCCGTCGCGGCAAAATGCCTTGCACGCTTCGGGATTTCCGCCCATGCGGAAGTTGCGAAAATAGGCAGCGTCGACGCCGCCGACGCGGCCGCCTGCGAAGAGCTGCTAAAAAACTTGAGGAGCCGCGGCGATTCGATCGGAAGCACGGTCTCCTGCCGCGTCAGCGGCCTTCCCGCGGGCCTCGGCGACCCCGTGTTCGAAAAGCTCGACGCGAACCTAGCGAAGGCGATGTTCTCCATCGGCGCCGTAAAGGGATTGGACATAGGCGACGGGCACGAAGCGGCGGCGGCTCTGGGAAGCGCGAACAACGACGCCTTCCGCGCCGTCGGGCAGACGCCTGGCGCGTCGGCTGAAGCCGCTGCCGAAGAAGGTCTTGGCGATGGCCGCGCGCTATGCGCCGCCGAAAGCCCCTGCGGCAGCGCGGGCTTTGAAGGTCCTTCAGAAGAGCCTTTGAAAGAAGCCGCGGGCGCCCGCGCCTTCAAGGTAACGACGGCGACCAACCACGCGGGCGGCATCCTCGGGGGCATCTCCACCGGAAACGACATCGTCCTCACGGTCTACTTCAAGCCGACGCCCTCGATTTCGCTCCCGCAGGAAGCCGCGAACGAGGCGGGCGAGAACATATCCATGACGATAAAAGGCCGCCACGACCCGGTAATCGGGCCGCGCGCGGCGGTAGTCGTCGAGAGCATGGCGAACCTCGTCGTCCTCGACGCGCTTTTAGTCGGTCTCTCCGCCCGTGCCGACCGCGTGGCGGACTTCGTCGACGCCTACCTGCGCTGAAAAGGCTCTTTTAAAGCTGTGCTATAATAAATCCAGCAGTCGGAAAGCCCGCCCGAATGCTTTGGTTACGCATTTTTAAACCAACGGTTTAAAACCCGATGGTCAGATTGGCTTGACTTTCAAAAAGACATGCGGTAACCTATCAGAGTTGACGGGCAGAAGCACCCACAAAGACGAAGGAGGGCAGCGAATGGATCCTATGTTCTTGCAGATCAACCAGGAGAAGACCGGTCTCCGCATCCATCAGCTGATGGATGAGCGCGGATTTTCCGTGAACGACGTCAAGGACGTCATGGGGTTCGCGAATCCGCAGGCCGTGTACCACTGGCTGAACGGAAGGTCTCTTCCGAGCCTCGACAATCTGTACATCTTGAGCCAGATGCTCAAGACCCCGATGGATGACATCCTCGTCGTTGATGGAGATGTCATCCATCATTTTTTTATGCCCGCAGCCTGATATACCCTCTCCTACGCCGGCATTCACTTGTCTCTGTAATGGGATCCGCACTGAATGATTTCAAGAAAACCTCCTTCTATTCGAAAAACTATCCTGTTTTTTTCATCAATGCGGACGCTCCAGTAGCCTGAAAGTTCACCGACAAGCGGCTCTGGCTTACCGATACAATTGAAGCCGTTCCTTTCAATATCCTTAAGCAGCCTGTTGATTCTTCGCAGCGTTTTTTTATCCTGGTTCTGCCAATAAATGTAATCTTCCCAGGCGTCATCGTGCCATAGCTTCCTCAATCGCCGGCCTCCGTTAGTTCGTGTTCCGCCATGTTCCTACCAGCTGCGGCATCGGCGGCGGCCTTAACCAGACGTTCCTGGTTCTCCCTGCTGTAGAACGGATCGGGATCCGCCGTGACTTCAAATGGAATCCTTCGCTCACGCCCTAGCTTCACAAGGTAAATATTGATCGCCGTGGACAGGGACATCCCGATATCCCTGCACGCATCTTCCGCGTCGCGCTTTACTGCGTCATCCAATCTCACGCTTATCTGTGCCATTTCAATTCCTCCTTTGCTTTAATTGTAATTCATTGTATATTCATTGTAAATAACTTTGCTTTGTTTATCTCTGGTTTTCTTTACGCCACATTCCAAAGTAAAAGCTCCCGCCTCGCGGACGGGAGCTTCGTCATAGCTTATTATTTACCGATCAGTCCTTCTTCACGAGGAGGGACTTTCCGGTCATTTCCTTGGGCTGCGGAAGGTCCATGACCTCAAGAAGGGTCGGGACGATGTCGCAGAGCTTGCCGCCTTCCTTGAGCGTGTAGGCGGGATCGTAGTTGTAGAGGATGAACGGCACGGGGTTCGTGGTGTGCGCCGTGTGCGGCTGGCCCGTCACGTAGTCGACCATCTGCTCGGCGTTGCCGTGGTCGGCGCAGATGAAGAGGACGCCGCCGGCCTCCTCGACCGCTTCGGCCGCGCTTCCGACGCAGGCGTCGACGGTCTCAACGGCGGAAATGGCCGCCTCGAGGACGCCCGTGTGGCCGACCATGTCGGGGTTCGCGAAGTTGATGATGATGACGTCGTACTTGCCGGAGCGGATTGCCTCGTTTAAGTTCCTGCTGACCTCGGGCGCGCTCATCTCCGGCTGAAGGTCGTAGGTCGCGACCGCCGGCGAATTGACCAGGATGCGGTCCTCGCCCTCGTTGGGCTCTTCGAGGCCGCCGTTGAAGAAGAAGGTGACGTGCGCGTACTTTTCGGTCTCGGCGAGGCGAAGCTGCTTAAGCCCAAGAGAGGCGAGGTAGGCTCCGAAAGTATTCGTGATTTCCTCTTTCTTGAAAGCGACGAACTTATTTGGGATCGTCTCGTCGTAGTCCTTGAAGCAGACGTAGGTCAGCGGCATGAAGCCGTTCGCCCTCTTTAAGAAGGCTATGCTCTTCGTGTCGGAAGGATCCCCGCCCTGCGCGGCGATGTCCTCGTCCGTGAAGCAGAACGCCTTCGTTATTTCCCTCGCCCTGTCCGGACGGAAGTTGAAGAAAATGACCGCGTCCCCGCTCTTCACAAGCGAGAGCGGCTTCCCCTCTTCATCGGTTATCACGGTCGGAAGCACGAACTCGTCCGTCACTCCGTTGTCGTAGGATTCCTGCATCGCCGCGACAGGGTCCGTCGCCTTGACGCCCTCGCCCGTGACGAGCGAATCGTAGGCCTTCTGGATGCGGTCCCAGTTGTTGTCGCGGTCCATCGCGTAGTACCTGCCCGAGAGCGAGGCGACCTTCCCGACGCCGATCTCGTCCATCTTCGCGATCAGCTCTTCGAGGTAGCCCTTGCCCGATGCAGGCGGCGTGTCGCGGCCGTCGAAGAACGGGTGGACGTATACATTTTCAAGGCCTTCCCTCTTGCACAGCTCAAGCAGCGCATAGAGGTGGGTGTTGTGGCTGTGGACGCCGCCGTCCGACAGAAGTCCCCAGAGGTGGAGGTCGGTGCCGTTGTCCCTGCAGGTCCTGACCGCGCGCAGAAGCTCTTCATTTTCAAAGAAAACACCGTCCTCGATGTACTTCGTGATCAGGGTGAGGTCCTGGTAAATGATCCTCCCGCCGCCGATGTTCATGTGGCCGACCTCGGAATTGCCCATCTGGCCGTCCGGCAGGCCGACCGCGAGGCCCGAGGCGTAGCCCTTCTGGAAGGGGTATTCGCTCATGAGCCTGTCCATGACCGGCGTCTTCGCCATATATACGGCGTTCGCCTCCTTGTGGTCCGAAAGACCGTATCCGTCGAGAACCATCAATACGACCGGTTTCTGTCTCATATCGCTCTCCTTACTTTTGAAAATAATATGGCCCGGCGTCCGCGCATCGAGGCGCGGACCGCGCCGAAAGCCGGCAAAAGTGCTGCCGCGTCGCTTGAGCGGCAGGCCTTTTAAATCCCATATGGATTGTAAACGATTGAGGGGCGAAAGTAAACTTGCGGCTTGATCGACTTCGCCGCGGCCCGCGTTTATACTTTGTATATACTCAGTTGTAAAAGCGGACATCCGCGTTCCGCCTTCACCGTTTACTTCGTCCGGTGCTGATGCGTGCCGCTGTATGCTCACGAACTGCTGTCAGCGTCTCAGCTTCGGCCAGCGCAATTATGCGCGGATTTCGCGTTCGGCTCCATGCTGCCACAAGCCTCTTCGGCGCGGATCATGGGTTCACGGTTTCCGCATCGGGTTTCGCCGCTGCCGCAAACCGCTTCGCGTCGGGATCATAGGCATACCCCGCCTGCGACAGGATTTTCTTTATCTCTTCGGCTTCCGCTCCCTCGGCGGCGCAGAGCTCCTCAAGGCTTTCGTACTTGTCGCGCAGGTACATATTCACGGTACTGAGAAGCATAATCGGCGATTTCGGCAGCATAGGGTTCCTCCTCTTCGACCAAATAACAGCGGCTTTCGGACTTCATTTTACATATAAACACATAAAAAGAAAGCCCCGAACCGTCCAAGCTGGACAATCCGGAACCCTCCCTCGAGCGCGAGACGGGGATCGAACCCGCGACCCCCACCTTGGCAAGGTGGTGCTCCACCGCTGAGCCACTCGCGCGTTGCATCAGGTTTTCCCTGACAACAATGGAATAATACACCGCCCCGCCACAAAGGTCAAGCACTTTTTTATTTTTTTTGCGCGCCATATAAGCTACACAGCCTGCCACTACAAGAGTTCCATTGCTTCCAATTCCGCATTCTTCGTCTGCTCGGCAATATCGCTGATTGTCTGCGCCGCCGAATCAGCTTTGGAAGCCGTTTTATCCACTTTGTTTTTTACGCTGTCTGCCTTCTCAAGGAATGCCTTCGAATTGTCGCCGGTCCAGTACGCCCTTATCCGCAGCAAGCAGTCCTCATAATCTCCGTTTATGCTTCTCAGGTCTCTGGCCAGGCACGATAATTCCTCCGCCTGCGCGTTTGCCCTATCGAAATTCATATAGATTATTGACAAGCCGCTCATGCCACGCCTCCTATGAAATCAAATTGCTCGAGAATCCTGCTGTCATTGGCATATTTCGCCTTCTGCCTCTTTGTACAAGCCCGCCATCTTAATGAAGTCGCTGGTTCTATTTTTCAATGCATCTAATTGCTGCCCGCCCACGTAAGAAAGCTCTCATGCATACGCATCCAAATTCAGTGCCTGCGCTAATTCTTTTTTGGGTATCGCTGGATTTCAATGCCGTGCTCGCGGGACCAAAGCTCAAAATCCGCGCCCCCCAGTGCAAAAACACGGTCTATTGAAAATATTCGCCGGCCATTAGAAAAAACGCGGATCGACCCGTCTTTCTTTTCCTCTACTCGATCAATGTCGCTTACGCTATATTTTTTCACTATGCCAATATAATTACGGTATTTGACAGTATCGCCTTTCACCTCCAAGCGCCAGACGACAACCGCCGCAAAACATACAAGCTCAAGTATAAAAATAGACGTAAACATTACGCTTGTAAATACGCCCCAGCCCTGTCCAATAATCTCCCATCCAAAGAATATACTACCGTAATTAACAACGGTTAAAAGGAGAAAGAACAGCATGCCTATGGTTATAATAATTTTTAAGCTCAAAGGAAAGTCTACGGCAAATGAATCTATCTCATAGTCTATAGCTTTCCTGCTTGGTTTGCTAGCCAATGCAACAGCCCCTGCTACAGCGGCATATATTACAATGTTTTTAACTATGAGCTCAATAATTTCTCCCATTTTCCCACCTTCCAGAATTATGCGCACATCGCCCTAAATACATTTCTCATCACAACGGAAGACACGGCCAAAATCCGTTTGACCGAAAAATCCCAAAGCCAGGTCACGCGGCTTCCGCGCACGCCCCATCGTACAGGCCTAGCCTCTCCAGGTACCAGTTCTTAACAGGCTTCTTGAATCGGCTCTTCACCTTGCCCCAGATCCCGTCTGCCATTTTTCCTCCCGCGTACGACAAGATTCCCTTTGCCAGATCATGCGCGTTTTCCGACAGCCGTTTTGTCAATCGCTTGATTTTTTTGCCTTTTGTCACAGCGGCCAGC
>Ga0181612_141324_pt1 | contig 18379 bp, 8 predicted proteins | sample HoacroProtozoa21_FD_119630 | JGI IMG/M metagenome (GOLD analysis project Ga0181612, IMG submission 119630) | Hoatzin crop microbial communities from Cojedes, Venezuel. Combined Assembly of Gp0051906, Gp0051904, Gp0051908
TAGATGGGGCCTCATTAGAGCAGAGTGGAGAGGGGAGTATAATGTCCCCCGACCTGCTGGCCACACTCTTCTTAATGCACCCCAGGATACCATTGGCCTTCTTGGCATCAAGGGTACATTGCTGGCTCGTGGTTAACTTGTTGTCTACTAGCACTTGCAGGTCTCTCTCTGCAGAGCTGCTTTCCATTGCAGACCTCATTGGCAGTACTAATGAAAATTCCTTAATTCTGAAGGACGTCCATGGTGACTGATTTAGACAAATTGAGGCCAAGAAGCCTAATATGGTAAAATCATTATGGTTTCCATTATGAATTTTGCAAAGGCTTGCTGCATATGTATGGGTAATTACAGTTTTTAAGAGTTAAGACCTCTAAAATTAAATCTCTTTCTAGGGGTCTGGGAATCTTGACTTCTCAGTGAAGGATACACAGGTATCTGAGCATCAGAATGACTTTTTAAAGAAGTCGTCTTTTTGATAATACTGGTTTTAATTTCTCTGTGTGTCAGCTGTTCCATATGTAAAATGTGAATTATAATATTAATCTTATTATGACCTGGTTTTCCTTAATTCATTCAGATTTGTACAGAGCTTGATAAACTCAAAAGGATATAGATGCCAAACATTATTAGCTATGTTATTTCTCTTTATTACTGTCACCTGTTCATAGCCATTTTCAACTCAGTTTGAATTTTGACCCGTTCATCTCTACTTTCTAAATAAACAGGATATTTAAGTATTCTTCACTGTGCTCTCAAGCCCCTGAATTTTCATGTCAGTACATTTGTGATTCAGAGAATATCCCACAATGCCCTTTTCCATGCTGTATTGCATGTGCCTTCTATATGCTATTAAAGATTCAGCAACACAAGCTATAATTATATTAATTTTTAGGCACTTTTTTATCAACAAATGAACAATCACCATGATTAAAAATGCTTCTGTTCTCAAGGGCTTGTACAGTATTTTGCATTCTCTGGCATGTTGATCAGTTATGTTGATTGAAAATGAGTGAAAAACAGAGACAACTTATTAGCCAGTTTAGTTAACTGCTACTTACATTAATGAAAATGTCTAGATACATGCCTATTAAGAATACTTGGGAGATCCGAGGCTGAAAAGTGAGTCCTTTGCTTCTCACTGCTGACAATTTGAAAGGATTATATCCACAAATGGCTGTTGAAACATGCACAGCCTCCACAAAGAAACGTTGCTGTGCTGGAGCTCAGGCCAGAACAGAGCACCCTCAGGAGCTGGGGAGCCATGCTCAGCGGGTGTTTGCATAGCACCTGGTGAAGGTTGGCATTGCAGGTACTTTGGAAGCAGTAATATTTATCAGCAAAAGCAGCTAGCAGCAGCTCCATTGCTGCCTCAGCTAACAGCACATGTCTGTCTTTCATTGCCAGACAGGCATAGATGAAAATACGGAAGGGTGCATAGTTGGTTTTCTAAAGGACAGCTTTGTTTTCTTCATCACAATTTGTTTATGTATATGGTCACCTCAGAGTGCCTTTAAGGCTGCAAAACAGAATTTCTTCTATATGTATTTAATTTCAGTCGAGGCCAGGGAGCTTCATGCTCAACATAAACCCCATTCTCTCAGCTGTGTACAGCTAGTAAGATGCACTGGTGGTCCATGGTGGAGGGAGGGAGAGAGAGGGAAAGGGAGGGAAGGAGGGAGAGGGAATAAGAAATGTTACTAAGCTTCTTGCTCCACATTTGGAATCGCAAGGGTAAAAGCAGTAAAGTGATTTGCCCAAGGTGATGCAGTGAGTGCCAGGAACTGAATCCAGATCTCCTGAGTCATAGCTCAATGCCTTCATCAGCTGACCATGTTTCCAGGCATTTGGCTTTACAAAACCATTTGGCCTGATTTACTGGCAAAGCCTTACAATAGTGAATTTTCCCACTACAAAAAGTCAATGACCTAAAAAAAAAGGAATCGTTTTCTCTCTTTCTCTTTCTTCTTTTTCCCTCAGTTAACTTGAAACATATTATACTTGAGCAATGTTGCAAAATAAGTGCTGAAGGAAAAGGATGACAGTAAAAAACTGCTGGTAGTGCAGCACCCGTTCAGGCATTGCTGCAAGACTCGGGTGACAATGATTTGTCAGAAGGAACTGTGCATTAGAATGAAAGACAAGGATCTTATCACTAACAAAACATTTGTGGCTTGTCAGCTGCCACCTAGGCAATGGGAAAGGGCTAAGAAAGAGTTTGGTGAAATTTGCTTGTGATTGTTAGACCACTGCATATGCACTTCATTTTTACAAATATTTAGTTCTATCTGAACAAAGATTTCATTCCAACTTTGCTCTAACACTGTTGAGAGGACTTCAGGCAGAATATGTACTAAAATCTGCCTGGGTAAGAGAACAGACTCTTTAATTATGGTAGTTAATACTGAGAGTTAGTGAGAAATAATTTTAAAGCTATTTATAAGAATTTAACTTATATTTTTGACCAGAATGTCTGTTTTCCATGCTACTTTTTTCTTATTCTAGTCATTCACATTTTGAATAATATCTGAAAACATATATGTACACTAAAATATATTTTTACTCTCCTGATGTGGACTTTGAGTACATATTGTTACCTATTTCTGATACTTCAGAGTCCGTGCAGTTAAAATGTTAGGTTACTGAAAAAGTCAGTGCATATATGTGGGTTTAAACACAGAGCAGTTGAATTAGCACTGGAAAATTCAAATAGTTATTGCTTGTTTTCATCATTTTCCCAGTGTGATAACGGATATTTCATTCAACTGTGCAAAGCAAGATGAACTATGCTATTCGTTGTCTAAACTGAGGACAGCTAATTGGTAGGCAATTTTCTTTTACAACCCAGGTCCAAGTCTTGCTTTTGTAACATGGTAACACTACAATTACACCAGAGATAATGCTGGAGAAACACTTTATCAAAGCCTTCTGCTGCACAGTTTTTATCCTTTATGAATGGTGGTGGTGATCTGCGGAGGAGAGCTCCTGCCTGGAGAGCAATCTTATATTGCACACATCACTGGTATGCAGTATGGATGCATTGCAGATTTAATCATTGAAAGTAATCATTTCTTCAGCAGGTGAGAAACTTTCTGTTGTGCCATCCATAGGCATCTTTTGGGATACTTACATCTGCCATTCTACAATCTCAAGTTAGATTAATGGGCAGGTGTTAGCACACAGAAAAACTGAATAAAGAGCTCTTCTCTTTTTCTTGGTATTCTGTTGAGAAGTCATCAGTATACTAAAAGCAGCACATCTGCTAGTCTGAAACATCTATATTTCATTGTCTCCTAGTTCAACTTGCTTCTTGTACTTACTAATGCTAAAACAACTACTATGGGAAGTGTTTCTTTTTGTAAGTGTAATGTCCATGTGCTTGGACATGCTTCCAAGATCCTGCTGAAATCTGAAGCCAGGGATAGAAAACACAAAAAAACAGTAACCCAGAAAACACTAATGGAAAGAGTAATTACCTCCTCAGCTGTAGCTAAGGTGGCTGTTAGATACAGCTCCTGGAGAAGATGACAGCTGAGCATCAGCGAGAAAGACTGTATTCTATTTTTCTTTTTTTTTTTACAACAAATATTCCTGCTTTTTCAAGTAAGCTTGCACATACTGAATCTTCTATATATATAGTTCCTTAAAATCCTGATGGAAATACTTCATCTAGCTGTTGGTGGTTAAAGCAAAGCTCATAGGATTTGCAGGTTTTTAAAGAACAGTGATTGGAGGGCTTTGTGATTTAAATGTATACACAAATCCCTAAACTGAGCCAGAAAGAACTTTGGATAGTTTTAAACATGCCTGATATCATAATGGGTAGGGCAACTGCAAGATGCTCTATTTCAGTTATGGGAATGGCTTACTAATTAGATTTAGAGTGATTAAAAGTCCAGTAGAATAATACGTTATGAAATTAAGTATAAAGTAGGATGGAAGTACTCTGAGAAAAAAGACCTTCAGATCCACCTGTGATATAAAAGAATGGTGTGATAACCCTGTGCCATCTGCCTACATGAAACCAGGCTTTTCTATGGGTTTAAAAAAAAAAAGAACAGGAAGAATAAAGTTAGGAAGATCATTATACTTGTATTGCTTGCACTGCATGGTAGCATGTAAGAGAATACAAAGACAAGACGGCCAAAGCTGAGTTCATGCAGTCCTGAGTTAGCAGACAGTAGATCAAATTTACACCTTAAGAATACGTTTTTCTGACAACCGTAAAAGAGTACATTGTGAATTAGTATGAATATTAAGCATGGCAATATAAAAACACACCTCATTTCTAAGCACAAAAATATCATTGTCTAATTTCCTCTGAAATGTGTCATAAACGTGCCTTTTATTCAGCATTTTGAAAGAAAAATGGATCATATTACACTTCTCAGTAGTATAGCTATGCAATTCAATGGGGGATGAAGTGTCATGATTGAATAAATAGGATAAAGGTTAGTAAAATAATCTAATCATTGTTTTGTTGTTTTCAGTCATCACTGAGGATGGAAAAGATCAGGAGAGGAAGATTAATTTCAGGCTTTATGCAGATATGGGTCAGCAGCCCACAGCTTTCCTGGTTTTCCTAAGTGCTAAGATGCTTCAGCATGGAAATCACTGAGAATGAGAGAGTGACTGTAAATGAACCGCATGGTTCTTTGAGCAAGCAGCAGTGGGAGTGTGTTTCTTCTTGCAGGTGGCACCTAGACATGATCAGGTCTGCTCTGGCCCCAAAGAAAATGTGCAGGATGCTGCTTTAGTTGCTATGCACAGGCAGTCCTGAGCTGTATTTTTGCCTTGGATGCTCTCCCTGGATTTAGCCATATTTAGGGCTAGCCTTGGTGATTTTTGAAGCCTCATGCTTCATGTGCTCCTATAGGGTCTGGCTGGACTGTCCTCACTGTCCATTATGCTTCACAGCAATGTCATACAGCCACAGTCGCATAGAGAAGTAGCCTGAACTTGGACTGGTTTCAAGCTCAAAATTCCAGGTATTTCCTAGATGTCTGAGTACACTAATTTACAACCCCCTTTGGAGCTACAGGCCCCCAATGACCCCCATCTTCTTGGAGGTCCATAAGCCTATAAGTACAAGCTATGGTAAGTAGGGCTGTGCAAGCCTCTGTCTGCTCATCTATTTTTTCAGAGGAACATGTTGTCTGAACGCCTATGCCACTAATCCAGGCATTACGCATGTTGAATGAATTACAGACATTTGACAGTACCCAAATGAGTCAGAGATTTCAGCAGCCACATACAATCCTTGCTGCTTTCACACAGTGGAGCAGCACAGCCTCAGTCTGAACCTGATCTCTCGGCAGTTTTGACCTCCCTGGTGCTACACCTGACTTCCACCAACAAGTCCATGTGGAGAATCAGATATATAATCTACCACATAAACTGTCGTTAACAGATGGCTTTCTTCCTGTCTAAAATATGCGTCTGGAGTGGGTCTCTTTCACACTTCTCCCCCCACACACACATTTTGAGGTTTCCATCAGTTATTCACTCTGCAGCCTCAGGTTGCCATCAAGTCTAAAAGTCACTACACAGTCCAGATACTTGTGAATTTGTCATGCTACCTGTTTAGCGTCTGGCCAAAAGATTAAAGGCTGCTTCTGGTTTCACTTTAGACCCAACAATATAACTGCACAATGCATTAATGTTTTGTCTCTGTCACCATGCCAGTGATGACACGGTCTTACAAGGGCTGGGTGCTGAGTCATAAAAGACATCTAAGAGCAGATCTAAGAGCAAATCCAGCTCTTAGGATAAAAATAGGCTGGACACAGAAAAACTATTCAAGGTTCAAAATTGGGTTAAAAAGTCTTTGTAACCACAAACTCTCTAAAGTTAGGGTAAAGATGGTTTCTTTAGAGAATAATAGTCGTGATTTATCTAGGGAGGCACTGGCAGAGCTCTGTGGATGTGATTTTGGTACGGGGTCAGAAAAGCTGTATTATTTTATTGCTCATATGTGTTATTCCTTAATGTTCATCACAACCAGACCCAGGTGTATGCAAAGCAAGTCACCTGTTATTCCTGTCTAATCTACCATGCTTATAAATCATTCATTGAATAGAAGTTTCTAGATGGAACGATGGTGCTGTTTGCTGTAACAGCATGACCTGTAATGTACTGCCCAGGCAGAATCTGCGGCCCTGTGAGATGTGCGACCAAGGAAGGTAAATGCTGTCATAGAAAAGCCAGAGGCAACAAGTTGTAAAGCACTTTGGGGAAAAAGCAGTCAAAAGGAGAAGTAAAAAGGCCATGGCACTGCTGGCACCACTGCCCACAGCAGAGGGTTGGAAACCCAGGGCATCCCCTGCCATTAGTGTGAAAGGAAGGAAGGTTTCTGCTAGGAAAAGAGGGAGGAAGAAGCAGCAGTACCTGACCACACTTTTCAGCTCTGCTGTTTCTCCCCTCTCATCCCCTTTCCTTAACAAGAAGCTGAGCAATGCTCCAGCCCCTCATCTCCAAGGCGGCAAAATTCAGTTTAACCCACAATGCTCAAGAGCCTTCAGGCAGCTCTGACATTCATTCATGTGGTGTTTAAAAGCCCCAACAACCATTTGACATTGTCAGAGCATGTGCAGATGAGTTGACTCCCTGAGGCAACGCAAGACAATGTTTGCTGAGTCTCAAAAGCTGTTTACCATGAAAACATAGAACTGCTCCATGGAAATCTGGTGCTGTGCCTTGCATCATATGAACACTATGTCAATGTTGCTACTTTCTTCCTGTTTAATCCACTGTACTTATAAATCATTTACTGAATAAAGGTTTCTAGATGGAACAACGTCAATGTTTGCAATATCAGCAAAGACCTGTGCTGTACTGCCTGGGCAGAATCTGTGGTGCAGTGAGGTATGGAGCCAAGGAATGTGAATGCTGCCATAGAAAGTCAACAATATGTATTAGTGGTTTTCATGCCTTTCATATGCTGGCATTTAAAAGGCTTGAATGTAATTTCTATAAACTTCAGAAAACCTTTGTGCTAGTCAAATACAATTGATGGGAACATTTGAATTAGATGCTGGATGAACTGTTGACTTTGGTAAAATTGTTCACGAGGCTTGCTCCATGTGAATGTTGGGATCAAAATCAAACTGTGCAAGTTTTGCATTAAACATTGTGTTGTTGCTGGGCCTCATGTTGAGAGGTTAGCAGAGAAGAATAAATTAAAATCTTTGACTCCTCTCTCCACTCCAGCCTAACTCACAGATACTGGAGACTTTATATTTGGGGAATTTTACTCCTCTTTCTTCACTAATTTGTGTAAGGAAGCTGCATCTGACCTTTGCCCCGCCCTGATACTCTGTGTAGCCATAAGAAACCCTGAGCAGAGAAGGAATGTTGCTTTTCCTCTGTGTTATCGGGGAATTTCAGGAGACGTGATGTTTCCTGCATCCCCTCCTGCAGAGCAGTCACTTCAAATGCATCCTGCCGAGGCACAGCTGAGCTGTTCAACATCTGCTGTGTGCAACATCTAGTTAATGACAACTATGTAAGGGCATTTTTCTCCGAGGTTCACCCAAGTGATGTAGTTCTCAAGGATGCTGCGTGTATTTCTGTGACTATTCAATTGGTTTCAAGCATCTGGATTTTCACAGAAACCTCTAAGAATGCAAATCTCCTTCCTTTTTGGATGAGTCATCCAGGATGACTGCCCATGGTCCTAGCTGGGGATGGTGAGAGGGAGATCCTACAAACACATGTTAGGAACAACTGCAAAGGTTCCATCAACCTGGCACGCAGAGAGCACATCACAGCTTAGAGTCTGTTTGAGGGCTCCTAGGCCTAACATCAGCTGTGACATAGACATATTTGTTTCAGAAAGGGCTGGGCCTACAGACTGAACAGCTGACTGTAAAGTTTAGAATAGATCTTACTACTCTGATGCAAGGTCCTGTGCTTCCTTGCACAGGCTGGGGAACCCTTTTAGTGATCCAGTCCTGTGGATTTCCCTTCTGCGTAATTTGTTTCCCTTATGAGTCTCCAGCCTAAAACAATAGAGGAGTTTCCAACAATAGGGATTTTCAGCACTCTGAGCTTAGTCATTTGCTGTTACTCAAAGGAAGAAAATATGAAAAAATTCCAACTTAGAAAGTCTCTAGCTGGTGGTCCAGCCAATATTTATGTATCTGTTTTCACAAAGTACTGAACTTCAGAACAGCGCGGATATTGCCTTTCTGTGAAAATCTGTGAAAATAACATGATATTTTAGAACAATTGTTCAAACTGTATAGTAAACAGCTTTCAACATAACATAATTTGCAGTGGACATTAGTGTTCCCATGGCAACAGAGAATGCTGTCCTGGTTTTATTCTGTTTTTTCTGGATATTAAAGGAAAATCCTTTGAACAGTTCCAGTGTTACAGCTTATATTGTCACTACTGTTGCTGCAAATCTAGCCAAATGTATAAGAATCCTGTTCCAAAGGCTATATCGACTGCAGCTTTGGGTATTTAAGCACATGTTCAACAAATAGTTTTTACGAATACTGTGGCTTATATTAAGTTCAACTGAACCCTGTCTCAGGGTTGAAGGTTTTGGTTAAAGAATAAACTTTCTAAACTGAGAAATAGCACTGATATTCATCAGTTAAATGGAGACATATACCAAATACATGTAGATTTTACTGATGCATGATATGTCTTAATGCCTTTTGTTGGAAAAGTGTTTCCTGCTAGTTGGACTTGTTCATATGTGCAAAAATTCTTGTGGAAAATGCTTCAGGCTCTTTATCATGCTGGACTTTTTGTGTGTAATTTTTCCCCATAATTTCCAAATAAAACTTCATGATCAATTTTGTTCACTGCTCACATTATTTTATGACAGTATTTTATGTTGAGTTGTGTTATGCTATAGTGTTCAGCTCAAGTCATTGTCTTGCCCTGATTTGTGTTTCATTTTAAAATAAAAATAAAAATATTTTTGATAGTGTCATAGAATCATAGGATAATTTATGTTGGAACAAGTCTCAGCAGGTGATCTGGCCCAACCCTTTGCTCAAAACAAGACTAACTTCAGCATTAGATCAGGTTCCTTGTGGATGTTTCCAGATGAGTTTTGCGTATCTCCAGCAATGAATATCACATAGCAACCATGTAATAGCCTGGAGAATAATTGCTTCTCTTACTTGTCTGTCTTTCCTTATACTGACATCCAAAGTAGCCATCCATTTCTGAAGACAGTTGCAGAGGTCAGTGAGAAATATTACATTTAAACAACCTACACGCTACTGAAATGATCTATGCTGCTATTTTGAACACCATGGCACTGCTTTTACATCTTTTACACTAATTGCTTCAGATAACTGCTCCACTGTAAGCAATGGGAATTTTGCACATAATTCCAGTAGTTCCCTCTTCATCATCTTCTCTGTCTGGAATACATCTAAGAAAATGGAAGCAATTATTTTTGGCAATATTTTCTTGTGAGCTCCTTGAACTTAACCCATATCACAGCTTATTTTGGTTCTACCTTGATTTCATTTAGCTGACTTCAGTAAATCAGCATGTTCTTACTATCTATCAAAATGACGAAGCAGAACTAGACACTTTCCAGGCAAGTGATTTAAATACCTGTTCTTCAGAAAAAGTCTTGTTAGGTATCCTAATTATTAATTAATAATAGTGGAGGGAAATAATATTATCTAATTTGAAAGCTTTCATTATTTTTTCTATACTAGATTTAAAATCTGTTTTCCAAATGTTCCCTCTGCAAACTTCAAGCAATAAAAAAACAGTTAAAAAACCGCCGCCTGAGACTGCAGAAGCAGAAGCAGTCACCTGATCACAGAAATCATGAGGTGAAACAGCATTAGCATATTACAGCTTTCTGGATTGTTTTTTCCTATGGTACGCTAAAATAAAGATAGAACAGCTGATTCAGAGGTGTCCAAAAGAAAAACTTCTTCCATATCAGTGTCTTTATCATATGATTCCTGCAAAGCACATGTCCTAAAATAATAACAAACATTCTTTCATAGATCTAAGCAGCCATTGTTCTTTAATCAGATGACAGTTATTTGATCTAGACATCCTGAACCAAAATACATCATGTTTGTTCCCTTCTACACTTAGAGCACGTTCTGTAAGTTTCTCTAGATACAGAAAGTAACTAAGTACATCAAATTAAGTGGATTGCCTATGTTGAGTAAATGTTCAGAGTTCATGCTTAAACTAATTTGCCTTTAACACTGATGTGCGAGAAAAACCATTACAGAAAACAATAATTTTCACATGCATTTTTAATTTTGTCACTTATTTAGTATTGTTTTGTCTCATATTCAGAGCATAAAATTATATATGGTTTGATTAACAACTTGTGCTTAAATACAGCAATCACTACTCCAACAAAACCAGATGGTTTCAGAACGGAAAAGCCAAACACTAAGAATGTGGAAACAAGGCAGTCCAAGGAAAGGCTTCCCCAGCTCTTAAGTTCACAAGTCATGCGATATGATTTTGTTAATTATCAAAAAATGGATAGATTTCCCAAATTCATGAACAAAATAAAGCCAAACTCAATTTCTGGTCTAAGTGAACTAATGACAAAAATGCTCGTTATTAATGTAGTTACTATATGAATATAAAAAAGAAACATAAGTAAATAGAAAAAGAAATAGAAACCTACATCCAAGTCAGTGAGCTTTTTCCAGAGTGGGAATTGCCTGTGGCATATCTGGTTTTGCAATACTTGTATCATATGAACTGGTTCCTAATTTGATGTTAGGTGTTATCACATTAGAAATAATGAACATTACTTAAAAATTACATTTCACATACAATATAAAAGTAATATACAAAGGAAGATAGATACAAAAATGTGAATAAAATTAGACAAAAAGTTACTATTTCACCCTGTTGAGCAGATTCTCCAAACTTTTGTTCTCTTGGAATAGTCCATGAAAACATACATAACCTCAATTACTTCAATTTTCTTGCATATGTCAGGCTTAATCAGGTAAACAAACCACTGAAAAGTATGAGAATTAATTTCATGTTACTTTTCAAAATCCTAAACCATCCACAGACCCAAGTATTTCCCACTGAAGACAAAGGAGATTCTTAGCATGGGATTAATTTAATCTAATGTATCTGGTCAAAGCTGTTTTTCTAAGTACACTAAAAGATTAATTGAGAGAAATCAGAACTTTCTGAGGGTCATCTGAAAATGGATAACAAAGTCCAGTAGAACTATTCACCATCTAGAAGTACCTACCTTTCTCCATATTGACTCCAGAGAGTGATAGAAGAATTTTAGGCAGATGACTTGAGGAGAGACAAGTCTTCAAGAGGTGTTAGATCAAGTTTAATCTATGATGGTGACATATTTGTCCTCATTTCTTACGAATCTGTACTTCTAAGTAGACAGAAATGTCGGTGAAAAAGAAAATTAAAATTTAAAAAAAAGTTTAAAAAAATTGTTTGTGGTATAAATAAAATACTGTACAGCAAGGGCAGCTAGGGTTTTATAGCTTCTTGTTTAGAAAACCAGAATAGCTTGCCCTTGTGTAAAGGTCCTTCCAAAGTCATGACAATAAAACTTTACAGTGCCATTCACTGTTGCATAGTCTATAGATACTTCCATACAACATAAAGCAATGTTAAAACACCTTTTCCTTCCCACACTGAGAACTTGTATGAATCCTCCATGTGTCCACATTTATTTAGAATACATTTTTATAGCAAAGACGTAATCTCAATAACATGCAGCGATTTATCTTAGGAAGACAGTCTCAACAGTAACGGTAACAAAAGCAATATGGTAGAAAAACATGAGATTTTGACCATATGGATGAAAATATGTGGCTTTGAAAAAAATTTAGGGGAAAGAAAATTGACAGATATCTGGAAATGAAAAGCTCTGAATTCAGCTGAGAGTTATGTCACTCACGTACTCACTGACTTTATTCATGACGCTGATGGTTGCTTTTCAGAGTCACATGATGCCCACCTCTTCTTTACAGTCAAGAAATTAGGGAATTGGGCTAAAAATTCATTTCCTCATCTGGGGATGATGTGTAATCAAGAACTATTTAATAACTGTGGAATAAGAACTAGTGGGTTCTCTAGTTATCTTTGCTTCACAAGAAGTCATTTAGACAAATTGTTAAATTAACATAACTGTTACAGTACCCATTCCCTCTGTCAGCTATGCTATTTCTGATCATGATATGAACACAAAAATAATAGCCCCCCACGTGAAACTCAGGAGCATTATTCACATACAATATTCAGTGAACTGTATAAAAAGTTTTGTTTCCTTATTCAATGTTAGCAATATTATATTCTTGCTTAGACAAATGTAAATTGAAAGATGAATTACTAGTGTTTGCAAATAAAGTTAGAGGCTTTCCAGTGCTGAAACAAAATGCAGGCTTTTGTGTCTTGTTGGAAAGCTAAAGGGGAATAGGTTTGTTGCTAGAACAATAAAAGTTTATTCGTATCCCTGTTCTGTTTCTTATGGCTTGTTATTGCACTGAAACTCATCTAGCATTTATCGGGTGATAAGAAGGACAAATCAAACTCTTCACTGGAAAACTGTGAAGCTTTGTTGCTATAGCTGGTGTCAAATAGACCTCCTAAGTGGGATAGTGTCAGAGTACTTCTGAACACAAGTGAAATACAGACTTTTTATAACAAGTAAAAATGTTAGCTTAATATTTTTCAAAATGCTAAGCTGGATTCTGGTATAATTTATGCTGAAGTTCTAAGGCATTCACAAGGAAGTCAGTGAAACTGCAGTACTGTCTATATATATAAATAATACTGATTGCCCAAAAGGTACCTGAGAAGGTAACAGAGTACTGAAATGTGGGAACCCACCAATGGCTGGAAACAGAGGTCTCTGATTTTCAAAGCTGCATATTTATTTGCAAGTCCATTAGTTATCATACGGTAAAACACTTCATGGCAGCTCATGCACTGGGAATGTCAGGTCACACAGTTTATCTGTTCAGCGCTGCACAGTTAACATGCTTTCACTTCACCCCAGAGACAACTATATCTATATTCAGTCATATATTCTTCTGACTGGATTCCCTCATGTGTTCTCTAAAAGGACTAGATAAGAATGATAATTTTGCAATGGCAAACTTTTAGTTACCAAGAGAAAAAAGACTCCATCTGCAGTGAATTTCTTCAGTACCCCGGTGAGCCTGACATAAGCTTTCAGACCTCAGGAAGAGACTGTCCAGCTTAAAATGAAATTTCGTTTTAAAAAACAAAACAAAAGAACATTGTGCTGGAAATAGGAAGATAATCACTGTGGAAAGCTGCTGTGGTTAAAATCTTCTAATGAAGTCCAAGAGAGTTTAATTCTTTTGAAATATTAGAGGATCATTTACTTCAGTCAAATTAATGTGCAAAATATCTAGGAGCCGCTCACCTCGTATGACAGCAGAGTGAATCCCATGAAATCAGTTCCCTAACACACACGTGAGACAAAGATGAGGAAAAGCTGTGTCTGTTACTTACCAATCCCACCCTGCAACACCAAGCAGAACAGCTAATCTGCACAGGAGGAAAAATCCTCTGTTTGGGAGATATATGGTAAATGTATCTGAATCCATTCCAGATGCATGCAGTAAATTAAAGATCCAACCATCCACCTAGGGACAAAATAATTAAATCCCACACTTACCTAAGGTGGATTTTAATAGATTAGGAAGCCCTAAAATTTACCATACACCTCTGAAACGCTATGTCTCAGCAGGAAATCTAAGGGTCTTTTTTTTAGGTAAGGAAAGTTGTAGTAGGAGAAAGTAGAAATTTGTTTCAGAAGGCTGTCTAACAAAAATTCATGGGGCCTTTTAAAAGTTTGGGTTACCTGTGAATTTCACAGCCCAAATAAAAATCCATGAAACAAATATCTCGCCACAGGAAGTTCCCTGCTTCAAATACCAAAGTCTCTCTGAAAACAAGAAGTGTGAAACTATACTCAGGTTTTACTAGGAATAAGGTGTTACAAACCACCACTTCTTCCCTCCTGCTGCTGTTCCACAAAATCCAAACTATTAGCTATATGTATGTAGACTCACACTTCTCCCAAAAGAGCAGAAGTGGAGGAGGCACCTCGCATGGAGCTGAGAATGCAGCAAAGGGGGCAGAAACTTGAAGAAATATTTAAAAGAGGAAAAAGAAACAAGGGTATCTCCTTCCCAGATATTCTTTTTCTCCAGGTTGTGCTGGGGACTTCTTCATTGTCATGAAGGCTGGAAGAAAGGAGAGCAGGTGCATAGCAGCACCCCTCTTGGGGATCACTGATCTCTAGCCCTGCACCCAGCAAAATCAAGACCTGGAGCTGCAGCATCCTGAGCGATGCAGCTGGGGAAGCAGAGCCTCCCTGTGTCTCTGAGCACTGAATATTACAGAGGTAAGATACTGCTCTTTGAGAAGAGGCCTCTCCTCTCCCAATTGAGATTCTACCTGCATGCTGGCGCTCTGTTTTCTTTAAAATACAGTTAGGCATGTAACTTCTGGAAGGGGTTCACAGTCATGACATATAATTTGATATAATGCATAATATAAGTAGTTATTATTTTTCTTTTGGATCTCCCATATCATTCAGTACAGAAGCTGTGCTTAGGAAAGGAAAGGATGCAAACTGGTGGCCACTATTATTCTAACACTGTTTGCTAATTTTTCTGATTGCAAGTGCAACTGATTTAATAATTTTTAAGGAAGATATTTGCATGCTGTTCCTTTTCTATATTCTAATAGCACATAAACATCAGATACATTTCTAACTCCTTTTAGTCTAAGAGAAAACTGCCTGGACTTGGTCCTGTTTAAAAGCAGAAAAGACAAAGAAAGTTTATGAATTTATTCTGCTAAAGAAGTCTGATTTAGTATGGGCACGTTCCACAAGCTGAGCAGCCAAAAGAACAACTCATGATCAAACTTGTGAATACCCTTCTCTCCACATACACAGAACTCTTTTCAGCTATATATAATACTACAAATAAGAGAGATTTCTTCCATGACCTACAGGAAAAAATATCAAAACCAATTATGGGAATTACCCATTACCAAGCTACAACTGAGTAAATACTTCAACTGACTATCAGAGAACAAGAGACACACCAAACTGTGAAAAACAGATACCTGGCTGTAACTGTTATAAATCAGCTTACTCAATTTCTTCATCTATGTAGCAATACCCCTATGTGAGAGGAATTGTAAGAGCTCATTTGTGCCTTGAGACATTATGGAAGAGAGTTTACAGTTCCTTATATGGCGAATCACTTCTTATGTTCAGTATGCGAGGCCCTGTCTCTCCCTAACCTTTCCCTGACACTCTGGGGAGTTCTTAGAGAAAACTTTTCCTCTCAGATATGCCCCATGTTTTTTTCTTTCATCCATCTGCTTGCATCAGTCTATATTCACAGATGTGGTTCTGTGCAGTATCCACACAGGGATCCTATGGAGAGCTACATGTTCTCCTCAATCTCCAACTTTGACAGCAGAATATTTGCCTTAAATTACTGATGCTTGACTGCTCTAAAAATACAACATAAACACTTCTGGAGGTATTATTTGTGCATAATAAATATGAGAATCTGCACTTTGCTTCGCCATGCGTAACTTGCTAGAAAAGCTAACATTTGTATACTTACGTATCTGTTGCCAAAATATTTCCCCTCTGATCCTTAGCAGTATTATCATCCTAGAGAAGAAAGGCAAGAAGCTCAGAAAATTCCTCAGAAAAACACTTTACAAACTGGAAATAAAAAAGCTCTTTACTTTTCACTAGAGAGAGAGGCAAAAATGCTCAGTGAAAAGAACTGAAACCGTAAGAAACAGTCGCAAAAAGGCAGACACAGAGATCAATAGTGAAAAACACATACCTTCAAGGACAGAGAAATGTAAAATGAAAAAGCAATAGATAGTGCTTTCTGGCTTCATGCAATCAAGTCCTACAGCTAAATCCACCAATCTTACCTTTCTTCATCAGTTACATTTCTCATTCATTTACCTCATTAACCATTAAGCTGAGCAGCCATATACGAGCCATTACTCGTATTCTGTAGGGTTCATAACAAATGGCCTCCAAACCAGACTTGATTTAGTTAGCAGACAAGCTTTATGATTTAGCCATAATGGACTTCCTATTTGAGATAATATCCTATCTTTTTATCCCATTGCCGAAATAACCCAGATATCGTGTGTATTGGTCTAAATTCCGTATAAATGTCTGATTTTCTAGCACCTTGAAGATTGTGATGAGTCTTTCCAATAAGCTTAATAGGCTTTTCACAGTGTTAGAGGGCTCAAATGCAACCTGAGGAAGAAAGCGCTGTTCTAGAAAGCCAATATTTGCTATTCTGCAGAGAAATTGTTTGATTAATCCCTAGGGGAATGGCTGAACAAATTGGAAATGGTGAACATGAAGAAGATAACTGAGAAGTGCTAATTCGTGGTATAAACAAGTAAACTTGCCAAAAGAAGTCTGACTGAGAAACACCACTTTATGATTGGCTGCTGAGATGTTTCGATCCTCTGTGGCAGATGCAGATTGCACTCCCTTTACACAGCAGGTGTTAAGAAAGCTCTCGCTGGCAATGTTGTGGAGAGACTTAAAGCTGAACAGGCTTCCAAACAAAAAAACTAGCATTTTCCATCAGAATAATTGAGATGTTGTTTAGAGTTAAACCACAGAGGAACCATCTTTGTCTGGCTATTCACCTTTCAGTACATACCTTCACTATCCTCTTTTTTCTGCTGTCCACAGCAGTTCCCAGTCTCACTTTCTGATCTTTCTGCCTCTCCTCCATCCTCCACATTCATAAGGGATGTCTTTTTCCCAGCTCCTCGCTTTCTTACTCCTAATTAGACCCATAATTTTCTTTCTAGGACCATTGGAGGTCCCAGCAGCAATCAAAATGTCTTTCTGTCAGGCTTTCTCCAAACACACACCAAAAGTATACTGTGTGTTGAATAGGTCAGTGATCTAACATGAGAAGTTAAAAACAGGAGGTGGAGGAGAAGAGCAAGGCATGTGAAAGAGGGTTGTTCAAGTAAACCAGTCAGTGAAAGGTAGGTACAGGGAAAACCAGGAGACGCCGAACTGCCTCTTTCAGTTCCTGAGACTGCATTCTTCTCCTCTGTTTCTTCCACATTCCCACAAAAATATTTAGGGAAATGGTTCAGACATTGTGAAATGGGAATGGCAGTTTGAGACCTGTTTCCCAAAAGAATGCAAAGAAAATGAGGCCAATACAAACACATCAATAAATTTTAGTCCGAGTCTAATGTAAAATGCTTCTGACGTACAGTATTAGCACTTGTGCTGTTGAAGAATAGTATGCTTCTTTTACTTATGAGTCAGAATACAGCAATACTTACCAGGTCCAGAGCTGAGCTCTATGGATGTATTACCACCTTGGAGGCAAGAACACGCAAAAAGAAGCAGCTATTTAAAGCTGTTGCGGTATTTTCTTCTCACTGAAGACCTTTCCTTCAGAGCTCTGAAAAAATATCTTCTGGTTTAGGTGTCTGTGCCTAGAAGTTGTTTTATGAATTAATGGTGAAATCACCATGCATTTACCCAAAGCTCCTGAAAAGTTGTCAGCGTGTCTCTCTGTCCCACAAGTACAGTGCATCCCTGGTTGTCCAGCCCTTCTTATACACATTTCTTTTTTCCATAAGTAACACCATTGCATGGTTTGTGCTCTTTGCAGTTTCAAAGGCAAAAGAATAGCTAAGCCTTTGTCAACAGCCTTGCTTGTTTACACCTTACAAAGAAAGATAATTTTACAAATTCCCGGAAGAAAACATAATCTCAGAAGATAACATTTCCTGACGGCAATATCATTTGGTCTTGATCCTATGATTACTGCTCATGTGAATGGCAGCCTGGAAGTCAACATTTAGAAACAATAGAACTGTTTTGCGTGAGATATAGGTTTGAAGATGTATGATTTTATGACTATGTACATTACTAAGGCAGGATTTTCAAGACAGTCTGAAGCACTAATGCAACTAAAACCAATCAAAACTCATGACTTGGTTCCTACATCTCTTGGATACCTTTGAAATAAATAAATAAAAAATTACCCATTAATTAAAGATCTTAATAATACCTAATAACAATTGTTATAAACATTAACGACTACTGTAATACTTCTACTTCTTTTCCAGACTTCTGTAGTCTCATATGGAAACCTTACCTATGTTGTAAATTTTTGTTTCCCTTTAAAAGTGGTATTGCAAATTGGCATGAGAAAAGCTGACGGTAACATCAAGCACCAATAATTCAGATAAGAGACAAAAATAATTTTAATATTAATGAATCTTCATTCACTCGTATTCTTGGGTATAAAATTTGTAGGATTTAACTGGCATGGATTATTTTCTTCTTTTTATCAGGCCA
>Ga0181612_111640_pt1 | contig 18378 bp, 16 predicted proteins | sample HoacroProtozoa21_FD_119630 | JGI IMG/M metagenome (GOLD analysis project Ga0181612, IMG submission 119630) | Hoatzin crop microbial communities from Cojedes, Venezuel. Combined Assembly of Gp0051906, Gp0051904, Gp0051908
CCACTCCTCCCCAAGCCTGTAGCATTGCGTGGGGTTGTTGTGACCGAATTGCAGGACCCGGCACTTTGTCTTGTTGAAACTCGTGCCTTGATCCATTGATCCAGTCTGTCCAGATCCCTCTGCAGAGCCTTCCTAGCCTCAAGCAAATCAACACTCCCACCCAGCTTGGTGGCATCTGCAAATTTACTGAGGGTTCACCTCAGATGAGTAAATATCACAGTTTTTGCAGCTCATCTCTTTGTTGGAAAATATGTTTGTGGCTAGCTACAATAGTCATACCTGACCATACTGTGTAGTGTTAGCAATGTGACACTGCCTCATAGGGTTCATTACCTAGCTAAAACAGTTACAGCTTACTTACTAGCCTTGTACTCTGCACTGTGTACAGCCTGTACATGTAATATCCTGTTGAAGTGCTTCGTATTTCAGGCAGTGCTGTGTTGCTGAATACAGTCTCACTGCTGTTGGCTCAGGAGACGAAGCAAGCTAATTAATTCAACATGGTAATTAATTAAGTCACCGTGCCAGGTGTCAAATACTTCTTAGATCTTTCAAGTTTCTGTCTTGAAGTACATTAACAATATACATCTCATAGTAGTGGAAGGTTGGGTACCTTGAACAAAAACGATTTAAGTGCTGTTTGCAGTTGCAATAGGGGTAGAAGCTGTTGACTTTATCAGCATTGCCGCCGCACTGTCAGGAGATGTGGTAGAGCAAGGTCCGTATCAGGACTTCAGAATAGTCAGACTCTAGTGATAGACTTGAAATAGCTCAATGACTAGTAAAGTTCTTAATTTTTCTCATCTAGGAGTTAGCCAATATTAATGAATTTCAGAGTGATCAAAACCCTTTACAAAATAATGTACCCCATTGCATTACTGTTACTGTTGATGAAACGATCTGCATGCAGCCATCAGAAATCTTAAGAATGTTGTTTTTAACAACAAAGAGTGAGTGTCAAATCTAAAAACTTAACTAGGTGTTTAATTCCCATTTCAATCTTAACTTAGGAAGTCCTTATTACTAAATATTTATAGATCTCTATTTGGATACTTTTATTGTATTTAGAGTGATGGATCTCCTATTTAGATACTTTAAATGATCTGTTCCTGTAATTTTGCCAAACTGACAAATTTCTCCTGCTCTCTGCTGCATGCATAGTGTTTGCATCTCTCTGCATAATTGGTCATAGAGGTTATTGCCTTCCATCAACTTTCCATCAACTGTTCCATGATAGCTGATATTCCCAGGGAATTGAAAGGCACAGGAGTATCTTTTCAAGCCTACAAAGTGTACTTCTAAAATAAGAGTTTGTTCTCTTGGTTTACAGTAAAAAGAGGTCAGCTACATGTTTCCAGATTCTGTTTGAGATTTAACATAGTCTTGCTGTTTTGACAAACAGACACATGAGGAGTTTTGCACAACACTACTTTCTGTCTACAGTTGGTGAGAACTCACCTCTGTGAGGAGGGCGACATGACTGAATCACGGGTTTTACCAGGAAGGCTCCAACTTCACGCCTTGCTGCGTCATGGAAAATTCAGTAGTTCGTGGATACCTGCACATAGACAGAATTGTATTTCTAAGCCTGAAACTCCTAGCTTGTGATTCCTGCCATTAACAGGGAAGTGGATTTGCACAAATGTCAACCCTAATGTGAACAGGCTGGCAAGAAGAGAGTTAGACCCTGCTAGGCTGACCATACAAACCACTGAAAGAGAACCTGCTGCGCATAAGCAGCTCTAAATTCAAGGCACCAGCAGCCTATTTAAGAAAAAGCTGTTTGCTTGTTCTTTCCGAGTATTTTCCCTGTTTGAGGAGGCAGCTTGGTGGGAATGGAGCCCTTGGACACAAACACGGCACAGGATGGTGTAGCCCATGACGGACGTCGAGCAGCAGCTCACACCATCGCTCAGGTAGTTGAGCAGAGGCGTTCTGAAAGGCCTTTTCCCTTGGCTGCCACCGTCTAGTTTTTGGTGTTAATCTGTGCCCATGGCAGGGTTTTGTGAAGTCAAACAATGAGCAGCTGGATCCTGCTCCCCATTCTTGTTGTCTTGTCGCGGGGAAGAGCGCGCGGGGCAGGCCTGTGTCGGCCTGATAAGGAAAAGAGGATTCAGCATGTCTGTGGAGGGAATCCGTGGGAGGAGAGTGAGCCGAGTTGGGCCAGGCGAGCCGTGGGATATGGCAGGGACCCTTTAATGGGATCTAGGAGGTTTGGTGCCAAAGCAACGCTTCTTTTGGGAGATATCCTCATGAAGCAGTTTGACCGGGTAGCGTGTGAGGGGCTGAGGAGCCAAGGTTCAAAATGCAGTGAAGTTACTCACTCATTAATCAGTGGCTGGTCACTTTGGGTCAAAAACCTCCTATCTGTTCTAGGCAGCAACTTTTAATCTTCAGAGTTGCAGTGCGAGGGTTTTCTGGCCACTTTGGTTGCAGGTGCTGTACGGCCACCGAGACAAGCCGGTGGTCTGGCTGTAGTCAGGCTGTAGTCGGGCTGTACCCTGTGGTTCTCTTGTTCAAACACTGAAAGAGATAAGGCAGGTTTTATCTTTAGATATTTACCTGCAGATGGGTATTTTGGCTCTTACCAGCACAGAGCTATTTTTATATTTTGTTACCAAAAATAGTGTATTGAGTAATGAACCTTGATTCTAATCTTTGTTATTTTGGGTTTATACCTTTTGAGTACCTTGAGTGACTACAAAAGCATTTCTTTCTCATTTTTTACTGCTGTTACTGTCAGGCTCTTCATGTTTAAAACTAGTTTAAAAAACACTTCCTTCTGCCCCAAACATGAGCAGATGTTAATGTAACAGTGCTTCCGGACAGCACATTATGTCACACCAATGGCAATGGGCTGATGCGCTGTGCAAGGCTCAGGGTTGGCTGCTTCATACAAACAGAAACACTAAAAATGTGGAGATACGCCAAGGTGATGTGGCCATCCACATGGCCGTCCACAATGGTCTTTGAGAACACATCCCCTCACATTGCCTCACCTTTTATGAAGTGTTCTCCCATTTGTATAGACGGGTAGTTGAGGAGAATGCAATGACAGAAGAACTTTTTTTGAAGCATTTGCGCATAGATGCAGTTTAGACACTTCTTTTTGTTCCAAAAAATTAGTTATTTCTGCTCCTTTATTTACATTTACAGAACAGAGTCAATTTAAAACATGGTATGAATATGATAGCAAAATGTGGTAATGATCTGAATAAACACCCTGTTTTGAAAAAAAAATAAAAGCGGATTTATCCACCTTGTGGGAGTAGTTTCTGGAACACGAATAGGGGATGAAGCAACATAGTCCATTAAAAGAAAGAGCACATAGATCATCTGCCTCTGTCTAAATGCCGTTAGTAGACTGGTATTAGTACTGCATGCCACTACCATAGCCTTATTTTTAAAATATTAAAAGTTTGAGGGACATAAAAATATGGTTTGTTTAAAAAAAACCCACGAAACACAAATGTTCACAGGAAGATGTAGTATTGTGTCAATAGAGGATTTTCACATAAAAATGCTTTTGTTTTTAAACCTCTTTTCCTTGACTACAGCCCCTTTTTAAGACCACATACCCATGGTTCATTTTGACACCAACATTATTATATTTATCAAAACAGCATAACTTTAACATTTTTTTAAAACTCCCACTGGTCACTCTGAAAGGTTTTTAAAAACAGTTCAGTTACTTGGTGCTTTCTATAAGCATCTCCATTAAGCAGACTTTATCCTCATGTTATTGTAATTAAGTAGTAGATGTTACCAATCATTCTCATTAACCTAACTCCGTTCCCTGGGAGAAACCTCAAGAAACTATCTGTCCTACTTCAGCAAGCTTCATTTCAGGAGGAGGGTCCTTCTCAAAGTGTCAGTGCACCCTGGGGCACGTTGCCGGGGAGCTGCTGAGAGCAGAGCGAGGGGACGGCCTGGTGGAAGAGATAAGGCAAGGTCAGGAGCCCAGGACAGAAAAAGAGCAAGAAAATTTGGTTCAAGGCCTCGCAGTCAGCAGAAGCAGAGGGAGACGCCATCTACAAATGCCAGGCTCTTCCATTTTGGGATATGGGGAAAAGCAGAAGACAGTGTGTGCTGCAGGATGTACTGCCCTGTGAAGCTCTTTAGAGAGAACTGCTGCAATAAGCTGTGTAGTAGCAGCATATTCTTGTGCTGCTAGACTGTGGTCTTCTAGCCTAATCTTCTCTGTACCACAGGCTTGAAGACTCAACTGCTTATTTTGCTGTTGTAGGTTTTGCTAAATTTATAACACAACTTTCAGAATGGGATGTAGTCTTACTTAAAAACTTTGGGTGAGAGAAAGAATTGATTGAGCTCCATTTCAGGTCATTCATGTAGCTCACTACACTGAAATACCTAACAGGCACGAGTTTAACACCCGTGTTTAAGATGAAGAATTTAACATTAATGTTGTTCTCTGAGGAAATTTTTAAAATTCATGCTTTTTATAATGGTATTTCTTCTTATTTATAAAACATATATGTTATTATAGACTAAGCAGATATAAAATGTCAGATTTAAATATTCAGCAGTTTTTGAAATAACTTTCTTCTCACTAAATGTTAAACAACACCATTTTTTTACTCTGTATAAAATTCAGTTTCTAGAATGTTGGCGTATTTTTTTCAGTAGTTTCACACTCATAGAACAAGCATGGGAAATTCTAACTCCATCATTTTAGTGGAACATAAAGCTGTGAAGGTGCTTGTGTCTATGAAGATGTTTGCATTGTTAAGTCAAGAATTTGGTAGTTACAAAGGGCACCGAACTGAAAGACCAGGAGGCTTGTGTTCTCTCTTTGATGACTAGAACAGAAAATGTCCTGTATGCTTCTGGGTTTCTCTGGGGCGGTTATGCATAAAGCTATGCCTGCCCAAGGGCAGTTAGCCTCAGTGTACACTAGTAGTGGAGAAAGGTACCGTGATGCTGTTGCCTGTGGAACTGTAGTAGCACTTGTGCTGCACTCAGTATGTTGTCCAGATGCACTGCCTGGACATACAAATAACATATCACGATGGAAACATCAGCAGATGCTTTCCATAAGACTTGTGGAGGCAGTAGTGGGCAATTGTTTGGAATAAAGTGTGCTGTAGGGAAAAGTTTGGTGTGAAAAGAAAATTCACATTTTGGTGGTGTCAAAATTTGTTTTTGGTAATAGAAGTTCAGACCAAGATACAGTATCATGGTAACAATAACAAGTTTTTAAATGGTTGTCTCTCTTAATTTAAATAAAAGACTTCAGATAAAAGAATGGACCTGTGGTTTCAGTGAAGACAGTGACTGCTTGCTGCTCACTTCTGTACACTGTGATGGAATGATCTAAATTCCAAACATCAGTTCCCATTCTGTCTGAATATGCTTGAGAGAAGTAGCCTGTGATTTTTCAGCAAAGATGGAAATAAGAGGTATTTCTAGTTGTTGCATTACCAACCAAATTAACTGTGTTCTGTGACTGTGTGTTTCAGAAGGTTTCGAATAGAAAAAAACCCTCATTATTTACAGTAAGTATAGTTAGTATGGTATGTAGGAATACATAAATATATATATGTACACATAAATAGATTAAAAAATCATAAGTATAGTAAGTATATATATTTGTACATATATATACGCAATCTAAGTGTTTGGGAGTATATAAAAATAGCATGTTCTAGTCAGAAGAAAGTACTGACTGTTATTAGGTCCTAAAAATGAGAGTTTTATTTGAAACACTAACATTTTGCTGAACTTTCTTCTCCGTTCAGCTATAGCTTCTTTTCTAATGTTGTTGTAGTACCACGCAGCCAGTAGCAAAACTTGTCCTTTTCCAGATGCAGCAGACGTACTTTGCACCACCAGCATATGGGCAATGCAGAGCTTGGCCTGGGATCTTAAGTGCCGAGGGAGGTTTATAAATGTCCTGGGCTTCATTTATCAAGCCTGGAGAACAAGTCTGTCAGCCTAATCCCATGGTGGCTCCTCAGGCTCCAGGGGAGCTGAAAAGGCGATCGGCTCCAGCCCTTAGGGCCCCGCTGCGAGGCGTGCCGATGGCGCCATTGCTTGCCCTCCCTGCCCTCCCTGCCAGCCCCAGCCCACCTGCCACAGGGGAGAGCCTGCGGCGAGGGGTGCACAGCAAGTACTCTGCCTGGTGATGTGTCGTATTTACGGGGTTTTGTGCCTGTTCTGATATCCCATACATGACAAATTGTATGCAGAGCGTCATCAGGCTTGATATTTTTTCGTATTCGTGTCCTATCTTAAATAACAGTATTAATTAATAAACTTTAGCCCCCTTTCTTTTCACTAATGCATTTTATCATTTATTCCACAAACTGGAGAGAAAGGCAAAATACTTCAACATAGTCACAAAATGTTTCACAAATCGTGAAACATTAAATATAGTTACAATAATATATTTTTTTATTTTGAGCTCTTTTAACATATTTAGGGAATAATTGAGTTTTACACAGAAAAAATACTGTTGTTTTTGTGCTCTAAGGGGAGGATAGCAATCTGAATGCTACTGATGCATTTAGGATAAACTGCATAGCATTTGAGATATCATTATAGTTTATGTAGATCATTCTGACTCTGAGAAAATATCTTATAATTTAAAATTCTCCCTGTCACAGGTTAGTATTTTGTATCTTGTTTATGACATTTGATTTGATATCTGAATAGCATGGAAGAGGGTGTTTTTAATAAAAAGCTTCATATATGTTAGTAATTATTATTATTTATGTATTTATAAACATCTCACATTTCCCAAAATACTTTTTTTACTTTGAAGCTTTCTTTTTCACATGACAGTCTCTGATCTGAGGGATGAGTGAGCACTTTTTTTTAAAGGACGAAACTGGAACTCCTGCCATGTGTGAGGACATTAAAGACAAGTTTAGGGGAGCTGAGGGAGGTGTGCCTCGGTGCTGGGGAGGTGAGGAAGGATTCTTCCCTCTCTCCCCCTCCTGCAAGCTGTTGTCTTCACTTTTGGAAGAAAACTGGGACAAATTAGCATAAAGGGAAGAGAGCAGTAAAGCCAAAAACAATAGTAGGTCTGAAATATCTTAGTTTCTTCTTTTTTGCTTGTGTTGAAGCAGACCTGCTCCTGCTGTTGCTGATTTTTAGTTGCACTGTGGACCTCATAGTATGTTTCAGTCTTTTCTCTCTGCTTTTCTGGAGTTTCTTCTTCTTGTCTATGGTTGCATTTACCACATTAAACATTGGATATTATTACTTGTATTTGTTAAATTCCAAATCGTATTCTTCTCTTTTGGGATCCACTTATTTTATCTTACTCCTATTTCTCTTCTCACTGTGGTCAAACCACCTCCCCTCTTCCAAGCCAAAATACCATCTTAATCCTATACACTTATGTGGTGGAGGGCTTCCCTCACTGCCTGGATCCACCTGGATCGTGGTCTGTGGATGGATATGATGGGTTGCATGAGGTGAACCTGCCAGACTCATAGATGTAGGTACCAGTGAGGGAGATTTAGGATAGCTATGAGAAAGAGCTTCCTAACGGTAGTGAGAGCGAAAGGCTGGAAGAGATTCAGGAGGGTGTAGTAGATCTGTGGCTGGTGTGTTTGAAAACAGGCTGGACCAAGACGGCCGGGGCAGTGTGGGCGCAGCTGAGCCGCGGCGCGGGGAAGGAAACGGAGCAGATGATTCTGTGGCTATTGGCACCCCGACGTTGAGAAATGTCTTCAGCCAACTTCACTTGTTTGGCTGCCCAGAGACGCCTGCAGGTAGCTAAAATCTCTCAAGATTGGTTTTAAAAGGCCAGAATGAGACACTTTTTTGTAGAAAATGGCAGATGGGACGTTACAGCAAGCTAGACAGTTGGTCACACCAGTATAAGATACCGTTTGCAAAATCTAATTGAAATATAACAAGGGCTTGCTGGGAGGTAAGGAAGTAAGCCGCTATATTTCTTTGGCATGTCCCTTCCCGACTGCCTGCAGTTTTCAGTTTGTTTTTTTTTCTTCTGAATATTCTCCCTTCCCACTCCAGTTTCTTGCTAACTAAAGTTAGAATTAACACTCCGTGTGCAACCAAATATTAAATCACTGTAGCTTTTTCAATGTATTTTTTTCAGCTGTACTTAGGACTTTATTTCTAGAGTATTCTGTACCTCTTTTTCAAGAAATGCTGTCTGATTTGTAAGGATCATTGTCCTGGGTTTCTGTGTCACAGATTTGCAAAGTGAGAGCAATGGTATTGCATTTTCAGGGTGCCAAATGTGTGCACTTTGATCTGGTGGTGCAGCATGCCTCAGGGGGCAAGCTGAATCTTGATTTCTTTAGTCAGTCATCCACTATCAGGTACCAGAACCTTGATTAGGCAGGCTGAAAAACAGAGAACACACCATGGGTTAGATGTGGAAATGTTTGAGGAGGCCCATGGCATCGCTGGCATCTTCGGTGCTCATTTAGTGGTACTGTTTCTGTGCTAGTAAATCTCTTTAATGCATACAGCAACAATAGCAGGTACCCGCGTGTCATAGCTGACTCCGAATGCACTGGTTACTTTACACCTCCACCACCACCTTCAGCAGTGGAGAAAGAGAGGAATATCCATGTTTTGAAACTTGACCTCTCACAAATGTGAGACCGCTTGGTGTGTGCCTCCTTAATATTCCTTGCATTCACTCTTCCAAGCCGATTGCTAGCGCTTGTTGCAGCCTTGAAGTGGGTCTGTGGTAGCACCTGCTGTGCTTGCTCTCGCTAGTGGCGTTCATGGGACTAAACAGCCTTTGAGACCTTTAATAAGTGTTTCCTTGTCAGTCACACCAAAGATACTCAGCCATCTAATTCTTTGTTCACTGTCACCACCGTAACTGGGAGGTCTCCTGAACTCTTCAGAAATAAGAACAAGATGTGCTCATTGTATTCTGTGTTTCCCTGGCTGTGGTGTTGGACAGGAGGACACTCAATGTCTGCTTTGGGACAGTTGCAAGGCGTGGGGAAGTAAAGAGGTTCAGGGGGTGGAATTCACTGCCGTGGCCCACTGCAGCATGGTGTTTCAACCTCACAGGAGGTGCGGCAGTATGCCGCGTTGATGTTGTCACCTTAAAAATGTATTGGGATAACAAAGGTTGTTGAAGTTATTTTTTCAAGACAACATACGACATATGCAAATGGCTTTCAAATGAAATAGGTGTTAGAGATCACAGTTTTTATGCCTGTATTTTTGACTCTAGGTGTTTTTCTGTTTCCATGTGTCATCTTTGAAAAAATGTTAAGCAATGAAAGGGCATGCACAACAACAACAAATTTTAAACGGTGATTACTATGCACTTGGGACTTGGTTTTGCCTAGCGCTGAGCACCAGTGGGAGGTGCTGAGCACCCCAAGCTTTCATTCAAAGCAGTAGGGCTGAGGGATGCTTAGCATTTCGTGACACTGAACACTGCAAGTACAGCCTATAAACCTCTCCGTAGAAGATAAATATTTGTTATTTTGTATGACCTTGAAGATGGGACTGGTTTGATAGGGTTGAGGTCAATGAGTATATTATTTTTAGACAAGATACGGAGTACATGGATGGTTCTGTTTTATTTTAGTGTGTTAACATCTGGCAGCATTCTGTGTTCCATATGCTGCTGATTGTCCTGATACATTCATCTTCAGCGATTATCAAAAAGATTTCAGTGCTCTGGAGTTAATCAATCACATATGCGAGAAGACAAATACATGAAGATAAGTAGAAAAGCTGTATGTGGGTTTTTGTGTATAAGACCAATATTTAGGTAGTCATGGCAAGTACCCTATTAATTTAGAAGTATTTTAAAAATTTACTTAATTAACTAATGTCTGTAAGTGCTGTAAGGATGAAAAATAGCATATTAGAATTCAATATTATTATCACAACAGACATAGAGAACATTGCCCCTTGTAAATCTGTTTGTGCCCTTTTAATTCTACATGTTACACACTTGCTTATTTCTACTAATGGTGAATTGTTAAAAGGGTTTTAGATTTACACCGTTTTCTCATGTATTATTTTTGTATGGCTTCAGAAGTTTAGCTATGCTTGTGCTATTTCATTACAAAAAGCACACACATAACTATCAAATGACTTTCTTTTTTTCTTTTTTTTTTTTGGTACCAGTGTTTTCAGTTTTCCTAGGTTGATAACATTTTTTCCAAGGCTATAAATTATTATTTTCACTCTGTGCTGTTTTGGCCTTACATGCTAACAGCTTCAGGGGAGAAAGACTTAAGAGTTTCACAGAGAATTTGCCACATCAAAGCAGATGTTCCCTTTTACAGTACCCTCTTCTTTCTGAAAATGCAGAAAGTCTACCATGATCAGAACGAATGGTGAGGCAAAAATTAAACTAAGCCAGATGTCTGTCAACCTTGTACCTCTCTTGTGGTTTTTAGCCCTGCCCACACGCACCTTAGAGCCTTTTGGGCTCCCCTGGGCTAGCCCACCATGGGGCTATCCCATGCTCTGTATTCCTGCAAAGAGTGATTCAAAGAAGAAAACAGCCATAAGGTTCCAAGTCTAGAAAGATGACCCTTTGCTTCCCACATCTCCCATAGGACAGCCCCTTGCTGCTCCGCTCTGCTCACAAGGAAGGGCACCACGAAATCAGCCATGGTTCTTCAGGCAAGGCCTGGGACCAGGATCTGTCCACACTACACAGTGTGGACATCTGGTCAAGACAGACATCAGAAAAGCAGCAGGGAGGCTAAAGTGGCAATTTGCCACAAAACAGAGGGTGCAGAACAAACTGAAGTGGCAATGTTAGTACTCAATATTTCTTTCTTAATAGAATATCCATCATTTCAAAGAAAAAATTAAAGGCAGCAAAGTCTCTTAGGGCACATAACATATCCATATCCACCATTCAGATAAAATTTGTTTTATTTTATCATGCACAAATTTGTTTAGAACTTAGCAGTGACCACTTTTCCTGTTGTCAATATCTATTAATGATAATTGCTTCAAATACTGTACTCACTCAGTGATAGCATCACATCATGGTGAGGAAGATTGTGATCTTATCTAAACCTATTCTGTTTAACTCTGACACTCCTTCTATTATAGTGAGGCTCCGATAAGATCATGCCTGTTAGGATCAGACATTAGTTGGAATCAATATTTGAAAATGTGCCTGGTTTTGCTTAATAGCAAAGTTAGTGTGAGGGTCAGAGTGAGATCATTTGTTGGATGAGATTGTACAGCTTCATCTTGTAATGGAAATGTGTTCTTTGCTTCAGCTGCTGGTGAAAAGTAAAAACAAGGGCTCTTTGAAAGCCGTACAGCTTTGCTAATAATCACTGTGTGAGGAATATACAATCATTGTTATGATATTTAACATCTGTAGTGCTGCAGCATGTTGAGGTTCTAGTCGGGAACTAGTGCTCCTTTGTGCTAGACTCTGTCTGAACCTGATATTAAAGAGACAGCTTCTGGCCTCAGCTAGCTGAGGTCCTGGTTTTAGACCAGACGTGACTACAATGGCAACAAGCAAGTGTGGGAGGCAAAAGCTAAAATGGAGATAATTAAGATTAGTATAATAAACAACAGTTACATCACAGTAAAGCAGCAGACATGAATTTTTTAGAGATAGTGAATGAAAAGTGCAGCAGGTTTGCATATGATTTCAGAGAATTCTTCCTATGTGCATTAATCTAGTGGAAGAAAATACAAGTAAATTGAGGGTATTTATTTAGATGAGAATTTTGAAACTCATTTGCTGATAAAGAAGGATGTAATCTAGATCAGTGACGGTGAATCTTTTTAATCCCTGGTGCCAAATTTATTTTAAAAAGCTCAGAAGCTCATGTGCTGCCAACATAAATCTCTCTGTACTGAACTTGGCACCAGTGCCAGCAGTTTACGGTTACTGGTGGAGATGAACAGTCAGAAAACACAAAGCAGCATAATGCTGTTTTGCTGAAAAATATGGTTGCTCTTACTGTAAGACTTTTCAGGATTTGGTCAGAGAAACCAAAGCAAAGCCCTGAGGGTATTGCACGGGATGTATGAGAGCTGCAGTGCCCCTTTCTCCTCAAGAACATTAATTTTTACTCTCTCATAAATAAAAAAGCCCAACAGAATAAATTAAAAATAAAAAGTGAATAGTGAATGACCCATTGTTTTGATCACTGGGCTGCCAAATGTGAGTGACACTCGTTCTGTGCCTGAAGTTGGCATCAAAGGGCCTTGTGTATAGCTTCCAGCCCGAGACAAGTACCATGACCGCTGGACTGCTCTACAGAGGATGGCTCCAGAGATACTTCAGTACATCCGTTAAACCATTCCAGTGTAGAATAAAAATAAATTTGGAAATTTCTGTATTCTTTTCATGAAATGGTTTTCTTGTTTGAATGCCCACCTCTTTGTTCAGATGAACTGGTAATATTACTGATGTGCTAAGACCTGGTCTGTGTTTACCAATCGTTTCCTTTTCAGTAGTGCTGCTCATCACTGAGTGTGACTTATCTTAATCTCTGACTTTTTGTGTTTTGCCTTGGATTTCCTTTACAGTTCCCAACTTGATTACAATTCCTCAGATTTGACACACCAGTCACTAAATTTATGACACTGTTTTCTGAGAAAGATGAATGTATGTGTGAGAGGAGTGATAGTTTTCCTTAGACAAAGTCAGAAAGTTTCTGATTTGGAATAACACATATATCCTGTCATGTGATCTTCTAATAATATATGTCATTACCAGTATCACATGTGTGCCAACTGGTAGTTATGGAAAGGAGTGACTGATTTTCGTTTGTTCAAACACAAAAGTAAGGGGAATGAAAAATGACTAAATCATTCCACCAGTGTAAACAGTAAAAGCAAGACTGAATTCACTGTCATCGTATTACCTTTTGATTCAATTAAGTGCCATTGCTTACTCTTTTAGTATCATATATGAAAGCACTGTAAATTGAAATAAAAACTCATCAAAGTGGGTTTATATAGATGACATTCTTCCTCTACAAGATATGCATAAGGACATTTAAGCAGTATTTTGCCGATAAAAAAAAGTGAGGCATTTTCATATTTTCGTTGAACAATGCATACTTTTGGATACAGTGTGAATAATCAAGATGTTAATTTCATTCTGCTTTTTATTTTAGTTGTAACAAATAGAGGGAGGAGTAGAGCCATTTCTAAATCACCCTTGAAAAAAATGAGAAGAATTTAACTTTGAATGAAGTAAGAAATATGTTAAGTTTTTAGACATCTGTGTCGCAGTGCAGGGCAGTTTTTTCAAGACTGATTCTTCTCTATTTTCCCAATTCTTTAGAAGTATTTAATTTGAGTGCAGTGCAGAAGTGTTTATTAGAGTATTCTGACACTACATTACAGTATTTGTATACAAAAATAGGTGTTTTCCCACATACACATTTCCACAAGATGGCCTTCAGTAGATCAGGGACAGAATTTGTCATGAATGTCACTGAAAACCAAGATACTGGTAGAGTTTTGAAGCAGTAAGATTTAAACTTTGATTTATTTAAAATGTAGACTTCTTGAAAAACTCTAATTCTTCTCGTTGTTTCTTTCTTTGTTGTCCTAATTCTGAAATTAAGTGTTTCAAATTAATAGAATATCAAGAATTTTCACTTTTTTTATTTCAGAAGTCTTTGTGCCAGCTTTTTGGCCACAGTGTGCTAGGTGTAGAATTCCCCAGTGCTTCAGTGGGGCACGAGAGGAGGCTTTTTCTTTCCTGTTCTGAAACCACAATGAGTCTAATTTTAGACACAATATAAAACAGAGCACTACAGTTTTCTGCCTGAGTCCCAGATATGTGTAAAACAAGAATGTCATTAATACAATTGGATGTATCTGAAGAAGTAAGCTGCTTTTTTTCCATGGATATCCCTTCTTTCTCCCTAAATAAAGGATGATGAAGAGCTGTAATTTTACCTTTATAATAAGGTAATATTCCACTTCCTCTTTTCCTTAGTGGCTGGCATTGGCAAGATACAGTGTGTTTAAGACCTTCTCTTAAACCTGTGTGCCAGTGCAGTCAGAACTTCACTTTAAACCTGAAACTAAAACAATTAGATTGAGAACCAGTAAGAGAAGGTTAAAGACAATTATACCTGTGTAGATAATGCAGAGTAGTGCTTGTGACTATTTATTTGAATTTTAGGAGTTTTTTTGATGTAGCTTTATTTTTTTGACTTGTGCTTTCTGCCTCAAGAAGTTCTTAGTATCCCGACTAGCCTATTAAATGTCACAAAACAGATAATCATGCTGTTGTTATTATAATGTCTAAATCAAGATGGCAAAAAGAGGAAATCCCTTCCTGAAAGAATTCACAGACAAAGAACAGGAGAGTGGGAGATCAAGGTACAAAGAGATAAAAGGACCTGCTTGACAGCACTCTGGAGGTCTCAGGTTTCCTACAGGTTAAACAAACGCCTGTGTTAAAAGATTCTTCCCTGGAATGATGAACAGACATGCAAAGAGTTGTACATTAGCAGCCTGTGAATTGAACTAATTTTTGTAAAGTCTTCATGTAAAAATTGTGAAGAAAAAGTGGGCATGTAGGAATCTGTCTGTTTGCAGACAATTCATGATAGAAAAGAAGACTAAAATTTTTATGATTATTTTATGTAGATAGTAACCATAAAGAAAATGCAAATACAAAGCAATGCTCCTTTGAACGTAGTCTAATATACCATGCGTGAAAAACAGAAGAAAGTAAGTAGACTCCTACAGAAGTCCAATAAACAACTACTCTGCAACAAATTCCCATAATTTCATAACTGATGGGTTCAAATTGGAACATGAAGATACTTAACAAATATTCAGATTTGCAAAGAGATGGATCTGTTACCATGTAAACGAATGACTAAATCAGTTGATAGCGCACTGGTGTGCATAGTCTGGATTATGTCTTTGAAAAAGAGAAAATGCTTGACGATGGTCTAGCAGCACTATGTTTCCAACAGGCCAGTCAGTCAAATGCAAATACAGTCTGTAATAAAAAGAGCTGGTTGGCATAGTAATTGGGAAATGAATGTTATTTGTAGCTCCATATTTCTGTCTTTAGGAGGCTAAGAACTAGGAGGTTGGTATTGATAAGAGGGTTTGTGTATAAATCCTTTGTAATGAGGCTGTGCCTCTTCAGTCATTTGTATTAATTTTAACTTTAGATATGAACATCATTCTCTGAAAGGGGTGACAACTAAAATAGCTAATTTCACAAATGTCTGGGGGAACAAAAAATACTAATTTTAGAAAAAAATATCCCTGGATTCTTTTTTGGTTGGTCAGTTGGTTTTGGGTGGGTTTTTCTGTGGCAAGGGGAGTTTGAGCCTATGTACGGGATCACCTTAAGTGTCATGGCATGCACTGTAGATTATAGCTGCATTTGTGCAGATACTGGCAAAGATGAGTTCTGGCTTGGATGAAGTATCTATGATGTAGGAGAACTACCAACTGTAACATGTAGCTCAAGTGGTGTAAATGTCCTTGCTGTCCTGAACTGAGGTCAAAAACTATCTTCAAATGCCTTGAAATCTGCATCAACTCCAGCGCCCACCATGTAATTTTTTTTTTCTTTATTGGCGTGTTTGGTTGATTATTTAGTAATGCATTTTACAGTTTGTGCTGTTCCATGTCTTCGTGGAGACACCCATATGTCACATCTTGTTCATATTCTGAACTTCTGAATATTTCTGTGAGATCACCTGGTAATGCAGGACTGGAGGGTCTTAAACAGGAAAGAACGTGGAGCTTGTGGAAAGCTGAAGTTCTGTTGGTGGCTTTGGTTGCCTCCCTTTTGCTACTCTGTCCGCCCCCCAGCTGCTGTCGCCTTGCAGTTTCCTTTCCATCTACATGGATTCCTTTAACTCTTCACTCCCCCTCCCCAGTATCCTGATTTTCATCCCTTATTTCTGTTTTTGGCACTTACCACCTAGCCTTTACAGAATCACAGCATCACAGAATGTTAGGGGTTGGAAGGGACCTCTGTGGGTCATCTAGTCCAAACCCTCTGCTGAAGTAGGGTCACCTACAGCAGGCTGCACAGGACCATGTCCAGCCGGGTTTTGAATATCTACGGAGAAGGAGAATCCACAACCTCTCTGGGCAGCCTGTCCAGTGCTCCGTCACCCTCAGAGTGAAGAAGTTTTGTAGGTAAAACTCTGTGAACAACTTTTTGCCACTTTCTCCTACAAAGGAAGGAAAGGTGGCAAAGAGGCAGAAGCATGGGAACCCCTCTGCTACATTGTACGCACAGCTACTCATCCATGCCTGCTCACCTCCTTTCCCTCCTGCAGCTCAGCATCTCCAGCAGCATTGGAAGCCCTGAGACCCACCGGCAGGCTGAAACGCCATGGGCAGCCAGCACCGGTACCGGGTCAGATCCACAGCTTGCAGCCACGGATTTTTTCAGATAGATGGCAGTGCACAAAGCGCATCAGAGACGGGTCCGGGGTCAAGATGCCATTTCAGCGCTCAGACACTTTAATGAAAGGAATTACTGTGTTATCAAAAGCACTTTTAGAAAGATCATGGCTTAGGACCCCATCCTGCTGCACTGTGATAGCTCCAGCTCTTTTGCAGGGGTGAACTGGGTGCCAAAGACATACACATGGCAAAGCAGCACTTAGGATTTTACATTCCCTTTCCTGTGAGCGGCGCAGGATTTTCCTTTCAATACATTCCAACAAATGCAGTTTTAAAACACAAAGCTAAAGGATGACTAACAAGACAAAGTCCAAAATGATACTACAGACTGGATACAGGAGATGATAAACCTGATTTTCAAGGGTCTATAATAGCATAGGTTTAGAAATAATCCAGCAATAACAACAAATCACTCTTCTTGGCAAAAATTCTACAGCTGCTACTTAATTTTGCACCCTCTTCATTCTAACAGACATTGCTATCAAGCTAGCAGAGCAGAGCGAAATTTTAACCTTTTAACTGCACTTACGCCAGGAAATCCCTTTCTCACAAAGGGAAAATTTTAACAAAGCAGCCGAGACAAACAGGAGCAAATCTCACCGCACAATGAGCAGCTCCGCACCTACCACTCAGGGGTTTCGATGTGTAGCTATCATCATGTGGAAGCATCCACCATCGTTTTGTTTTCTGTTCGCAGTAGGGGGTTGCTAGGAAACAAAATACTATTGTCTGATTTCATGATCTATTGCCTGGTTTGCCTGGCAATAGAGTCTTCTAAATCTATTGCGGGATTATTTCATATTTTACAGAGAGATTAAGACTAACATTAAAACACGTGAACGCAGAGAGGAACAGTAAAAAATCCCTCAAAATTCAGCAGCAAGGATGTATATATTCCAAGTCGAGGAAGACAAACTATCCTGAAACGATAGGAAAGAAAAACGAACTTAAGTAGCCTGGTGATATTTACACACACACACACACACACACACGCACTCACACGTGTATCGGCGTTCCTCGACTGTATCTATAGTTTTGCTGACTTGTCAAAGACTCTCCCGCTTCTGAGGACACAAAGCGTTCTCTTGCTACTCGAGACCTACTGTACACTGCAAGTTCTGTAAATACCACACGCCGCAAAACGCCCGGTGCGGGCGAGCACGCACGCTGGAGGCAGTTTTGGTCTTGGAACCCAGCTCAGGGTGGTTCCGGTGCCTTCGTTTCTTTATGTAATTGGTTTTTTGCACATTTGGACAGACAGGAGAGTCGGAGACAATTTGTCACTCTCCTCCTCCACCCCCTCGGTTGTAATATAAATAAATAAATAAAGTAGATAAATAAATAAATAAAAGCATCAGGAAAAGAGATGTAAAACTGAAAGCCAGAATAGTAAATTTCACGTATTTTTACGGCGGCGAGTCTTTGTAAAGTGAGAAATTAAAAGACTGTTACAGCCAGACAAAGGTGGGTGCCTACCATGGCACCCCCACAACACGACCGGAGACCTCAACAGCAAAAAGCAATCGCACTTGAAAGCGGAGAGTCAGATGAAGGGACTTCAGCACAAAGCCATAGAGAAGAAGGCTTCAAACAAAACCTGCGGAGCAGCTATTACTCTTTTATGAGCACCTACAACGCCACGCACTATTTTCAAAGTCCTTTCAACTTATTTATTAACGTCTATGCGTTTTATCATTCCATTTTGAAACTGAGGGGGAAAAAAAAAAAACAACGAATGAGGTACATTGTAAAAGACATCAAAGCTTTTGGCTTATGACGGCAGAACTTCCAGAGATTAAAAAAGAAAAGTAATAACGCGCAACGCAGCAAACACCCAGTTCACGGGAAGGACCCGAGAGCTTCTTCCCTGCCCCGGCCAGAGATGGGTTTACTCAGCCTCCAACCTTCCCCCTAGACCACCAAAGCCCTCGCCAAAAAACACGTTTTCGAACTGAAAGGCGGAAAGAGGAAAGCGCAAGGGAGCTGCTTCCCCCCGGG
>Ga0181612_105346_pt1 | contig 18377 bp, 8 predicted proteins | sample HoacroProtozoa21_FD_119630 | JGI IMG/M metagenome (GOLD analysis project Ga0181612, IMG submission 119630) | Hoatzin crop microbial communities from Cojedes, Venezuel. Combined Assembly of Gp0051906, Gp0051904, Gp0051908
AAAACAAGCAAGTAAACAAAAATCGAATGCTTTTTAAAATGTATTTGTCAGATACTCATTAGCAAACTGTATTCACTCTGTCACTACTCGCTCATCAAACTCATAACAAACGTTAAGATGAATCACAGTGGCATGCAACAGACAGATTGTTCTGTGTTGTGCTTCTATCAGAAGGAATAACAACAAAAAAGTGGGGCAGAAGTGTAAGATAAATCCCACAAGAAAATATCTGACTTTTTTGTTCATCTTGTTCACTTGTTACAACTTATTTAATTTGGTATATACAAATGAGATTTAAATTATATTACCTATAGCCTAAAGCAATAAGCATTTATTTTAATTTGTAAAAGGGAAAAAACATATTTTACTGTCTGCTTAGTTCTGTGTTATCTAATGTTTTGGCAAATATTGACTAAAGAAAAAATTCTGTCTACTTCCATTCTTCCTCAATGTTTTTCTTTTCTGACAGGAATACAGATAAAAAAATATTAATCTTTTTAATGTTTTCTTCAAAATCCAGTGCATTGTCAAAATATAGTCTATGGCTCAGAGCATAAATTTCAGTTTTCTGGTTGTATCTGGAAAATTACCCATTGATTTGTTTGGCAATTTTGTTTCTACAAGATAGCTACAATTACACAAAGAAGTCTCGCAACTGTTAGTATTATGGATTCATATTCTACTCACAAAAATGATTTGGGCATATTTTACTTCTTTTTGGAATAAAAAGCAAGAAAAATAGTCACTAGTTCTGAAGCAAATTGCATTTTTCTTCCATCAAAACAGAGTAGATCCAATAATGCACTGCAGATCACTATACATTCTTGGTTTCTACTAAGACCGTGAAGAGCAATTGGTGATCTCTGTGACTAGTGCTCTCTATTCAGAACAAGGATATGATGGTTGTCATAATATTTAAACTACACTTTTATAATAGGAAAACTATTGAAAAGTTCAGCATGATCCTAACACACCAATCACCATAAAGTTGCCAGTCATTTGAATCATCCAGAAGGGAAGTACAGTACAGAAAATGAGGGAAGCTTAAAAAATAGTCAAGAAAGATGAGAGATGAGTACAAGCTTGATGTGTTCAATCAATTTAATAAATTGTATAATTTTGTGAAATATTTGATTCAGGCACTCCAAATTTAAGTGAAAATGTTGCTATGAATTTTGTAAATGGCTAGAAGTAGACCTTGATCCATCAATAGTGTAGAAGAATACTTGCACCCTCCAACACATGGATAAACCTGTAGGAGCAATTGAACGGTTCATGAGGTTCCCCCAGCCACTATAGTGCTTGCATAACCCAGCTGTCTCCAGTTATCCTACTGCTCCCATTCTTAAAACATCAATATTCCTACTGTTACAGAACTTCCCTTACCCTAGTGCACAGGATGTTGAAATAGCAGTAAGAGAAAGGAGAGATTTTTCTTCTTAGCAAGGTCATCACCGCTAGTTAGAAACAAATATTCAGTCAGTTTTTCTTCCTTGAAAATATTGTCATTATGCCTAAGATGCCTGATATATAGTTTGATCAAGACTTTTTTTCCTATTCTTTGAAGAAATGGAAATCCAAAATATTTTGCTGTGCTCTGTTTTTTGTAAAGTTGTGTAATTTTTATTACAAGATCTTTTGAAAACTAGTCCCCTGTCCTCCCCAAACCATGGGAAAACTTTTACCTTACTGGTCTTTTAAACAAAACACAGACAGAGTATTCAACTACATTTATGAGGAAAAGCAATGTTTAAAGTTTCAGCACTTTCCAACTATATCTGAGTGTGTCACTCTAAATAAATTGTGTAAAATTCTACACTCCAAGGACTTTATTTTTCTAGTATGTTTGTTTTCTGGATACATTGAATTTGTAGGTGTAATGAGATCTGCTGGATGTGTGAAAATTTTGCAGCTTAGAATGGCATCAAACAAGAGAATATTGCCTAAAGCATCAACCATAAATTAAGGGGTCAAATAATACTGGCATTTGCCTATGTGTCAATCTCTAACAGGCGAAAGTAATTCTTGTTTCATTTAAAATCACTTTCATTTAAAGTTTGGAAAAGACTAAAAAGAGCAGTTTTGTATTTTTAATTGTTATTGGAGATAGATAGCCTATTATTAGAACATATGCTTACTACCAAAAAATTACAAAACTATAAAACAGAATTAAAAAAAAAACCAAACAACAAAATCCTGCACCCTGCACCCTTCACTAGAGATCTAGATATGCACACATTTTACTGAGGACTCAAAAATCCCCAATATTATAAAGTCTAGAATGCCACAGGTAGTGTGTTCAGTGTAGTATCCTTCTCATCAGTTCCTGTTTCCATGTTTTTCCCTTCTGCTGTCTTAGAGAACACCATGCATGTAGTGTTTATAAACAACAACACCAATTACTAATTTGAAGTTAAAGAACAGATCTCTCCAGTACTTTTAATCTTTGGCCAAAGCTCGGAGCATCTTGAAAATGATCTTACAAAACCATGTCCTACCCTAGATATTGTGTAATATTATACCTCTGTGCAAACCTTCAACATGGTTTCAGAGTCAGGAGACTATTAGAGAGACTGAATCAAATTTCTGTGTACTGTCCCTAGGGTCAGTGACAAATCAGCAGTGCTTGTTTCCATCAATAATAGTCCATCTGCTGCTGCTGCAAATAAGACAAGTTTGAATTCCTGTGATTCGGCTCAGGCGAGACAGTGGGGTGGGTGACTGGATTTACAGATTTTAGACCAGGTGCATTGTTGTCAGCTAAGCAGAATGGATAGTGCTGATGCTTAATTACTGTGTACTTGTGTAAGTCATGGATCACACAGTAAAAAAAGTCAGAAAGGATTGCAAGGTATGTAATTCTGTTAAAATAATCTATATAATATAGCAACACTGTCTTGAGATTAGAAAGTTTTTTAAAAAGACTAGATTTGTTCTTCCCTATTAAAGTTGTAATTTAGCTACTGCAGTACTTGATTATCAGAAGATTTTCTGATATGCGGTTGTATTTCTATAAATCACCAGTAAAGATCACATGTAAAGACTAATCCAGTAAAAATTTCCACTGGTGATGATAATGACATTCATTGATATCTCGTTTCTTCTTTGGGGAGTAAAGGAGTGGGAGCTTTCAGAAACCCAGTTACAGTCTTTTGATTCTCAAGGGCCATCTCCAGTTTTAATAATTTACAGCAATCTAAAGAGTAGCCTGTTGGAGCAGAAGTGCTTTCCTTTCCATGCTTTTCCCTGTCCTTTGTACACCTGATTGCTGGGAGCTGTCGGAAGAGTGCTTGCTCGCTATGACTCTCCTGTAACAGTCATCTGTCTGCATGAGATTCTAAAGGGAATGTCGTAACAATAACAACAGAGTCAATAATATTACAGGTAGCCTTGTCCTGATAGTTATTATAACTGAAGTGACTGAGACACATTAAAAAGCCGATGTATAACATACATTCCTTAAATATGCTTTGCTTCGTGCAAAGTTTTTTTTGAAAAAATAACATCTTTCATAAGGCCAATCTAAAGCCTGTCGAACTAGATAGCTTCAACAATTCAAAGTAATAAGTTCAATGAGCTTCAGATCAGGTTATGAATTTCACCCTGCTTTCCACTATCAATATTTGGTCTACCTGCCAGGTCTACCTGCCAGTCTTTTGTAAGTGTTTGTGATACCACCAGAGGTATTTCTGACATCACTAGATCACTCTCAATGTCATTCAGAATCTAGTAATATTTAGAGGTTTATAAAGAAAGACTCTTTTTTTTAAGTAATGAAGTATTTGAAAAATTTAGAAGGCAAGTGGATAGGTCATCTCAACGTCGTACAGATGGTCTTGCTAAAAAATTTTCTAGGTCTGCCATAAATTATGTCTTTGATCATATTTATGTTTTTTTAAAAAAACTACATAATTTTATGGGTGAAAAAAACCTAATTGTGTAAATTTGAATAGTGAATCTGAGACCTGAGCAGCCCTAAATACAGACCCTGATGAGATATCACAAAGTTTAAACTGACTCAAGCCCTAGATCTACTCACAGCTTACAAAGACAGTTTATCTGGATCTAAATATTAGGGTATTAGAAGTTCAAATGCATCTCTTAAATTTATAGCCAGTGTTATTTCTGAATTGTTGTATCTGTGCGTTCACAGTAGTATTTGCCCCATAACATTCAGGAAACAGCATTCATAAGCTTACAAATGTTCTCATCAATACATGGTTTCACACAGGTTGTATTTTGGCAGCCTTGTCTCAAGGTGACAGAGGCACAGGTAACAGAAGCAGCATTCCCATCTCAAAGAAATGTTTCTATCTCACCATACAGAGGTGGAAGAACTCACTGTTACTTAACTGCTATGTGAACACTGAAGAGCAATAAAAAAATCTGAAAAGCTGCACACATTTTGAATCTACATAACGTTATGTGGCTTGTACAGATGTGATGTAATCTGCATTTCCAACTTGCTTCTTTCACGTTATTAATATCAACGCTCGTCCAAGTTCTACTGCCTGTATGACTATCCTGCGCATATTAGAGACAAGACATTCCCTTTTTCCTACCCTTTTGAGAAACCTCATGCCCCATATGATGGATAGGAAAGCAATGTATTGCAGAATTAATAATCTGTGATTATCTTAAAGTTTAACATTCCACATGCTTTAAAACACAGCTGTATCTCAAAGGCGTTTGAATACCCATCTTTTTCTTTTACATTTAAAACAAAAGCTAAAAACTGAGCTAAGCAAACAGTAATAGACATCCTTCTACCTTTCCCTTGAAGCAACGGCCCCCTTACAAGTGGAAAGACTGTCTAGGGAGTGAGCTGGAACCAGGAAGTCAAGGCATTTTCTCAGCCATGTGTACAGAGCCTGCAAGAGGCAGCCTAAAATTCAGTCCCTAACACCAAAGATTGGACCTAGGTTATATCTGAGCATGGTCAGCAATGTGCTACTTGAGTCAGCTGTATGCTTTTGCAGCGATGAAGGCTAACTACAGACCAGTCTGCATTGTTATGTTACTTGCAGTCATTCAAGTGACTATTTTCCTAACATTGACACTTGTGAGACTTCATCTGGAGAAATGTGTCCAGTTTGGGACCCCCAAGACATGAAAGACATTGACATGGTAGAGCAAGTCCAGAGGATGACCACCAACATGATAAAGGGGATGGAGCACATGAGATATATGGAAAGGCTGATAGCAGGAAAGGTGGAGCCAGGCTACTCTGAAAGATGCAAAACAAAAGGACAGGAGTTACAATGATTGGTATTCCAGTTAGATACTGGGGAAACAATTTTTTGATCCTTTCAAAGTAAGGGTGATCAAACATTGCACAGATTGCCCAGGGAGGCTGACGAATGATTCCTCTTTGGAGATATTCAAAACTTGGCTATGTACTACCCTCGGTAATCTCATCTAAATTCAAAGTAAGATCTAACTTTAAAGGTGGCCCTGCTTTGAGCAGGGAGTTGAAGTGACCTCCACAGGTCCCTTCAAATCTAAGCTATTCTATGATTCTGATATAAAACTGCACGCTTCCTAGCTTTATAATCTTTCTCTGCCAGCACTATCAAATGTTCTCTGTGGATTTATGAAAGACTTCTTTGGTTCCTATCACAATAACTCATAGCAATCAAAAGTTTTGCATCTTACCTCTCACAACAAGATCCACAAATTATTTTCTTTACTACCTACTGATTTCTTAAAATATATACAAAAATCAAACTCTCAGTCACGTTCTCTTGTTAATGAAAATGTCTACGAGCTATATTCAATTTGTTTCCAGATAAACTCTTTGATTCCAAACAAGTCAGCTATGCAGGCTGCCTTTTTGACCTAATTATATGCTCTAAAATCCAGAGTGCATCTTTTTTTAAAGCACACTTGATGTGATACAGATTTATTATCCTCTCCACATACAGAACAGCAGGAAATCAATGTGCACACAACTTACTCATCTTCTAATAGCTGATAAAAAAAAAAATACTGAATGTACATTCATATTTATGGTCCAAAATGTGGTCTGTGCAGTGTGGAAGAGTAATAGAAGGGGATTAAAAATTCTTTGTGAGTTTTTAAGGCAAATCATCTGCTAGCATGAATTATTTAAACATTCTTAAAGTCAATATAGCTATGAAAATTTACAGCAGCTACAAACGTGTCCCTACCAAGTCTTGATTTTCTGCATTTTAGTTAGATTTTGAATCAAAACACTTTAATAATCTCCTTTGGAGCTCAACCGAAGCTCACTGAGATAAATGAAAATGTATCCAGGAAAAGAAAGGGCTTTTGATCAGAAGTATTACATTTAAGTTACTTACATTGCAATTGTTACCTCAGTTCTGTCAAAATGACTTTATTTATCTGGGGAAAAAAATTCAAGAGCTCTGGGATATGCAGAGAAATGATTTTAATAGAAATTAATGAAAGAACCTAATGTTAAGAATGATCCAAATGCCTTTGCATCTTAAAGAATGAGATGTCATTAGTCAAGCTGGAAACCATTTTTATGGAAGCTACCTCCCTTTCCTCTTTTGGTCACATTATGCCAATGGAGCTCTCTCTTTTTTCTCCCCCCCCCCCTTTAAGGTTTACATGCACACATACACCCCTCTTAGAGTGCATTTTTTTCAATGAAGTTCTAATGGACATAACTTTTGATGGCAGTGTTATTTGGTAGCTGAGAGGCAGTTCAAGTGTCTCACTGGAAACAGTGTCTTAGAGAGGGTGAAAATAAAGTTCTGATAGAAAAGCCATTATGTTTTGGATATGGTTAATGAAGAAACACACCATTAAAAATCTGTGCACCCCTTGTCTTACCACAGCAGATAGACCTAAAAGCCTATCATCTCATTCCTTTCTTTTTTTTTAGCAAAGAGTCGAAGAGATTCACAGGTAGCCTTAAGGGAAGGAAGGATAGTATTGAAGAAGAGGGAGTATTTCAGGTTTTTTGTTATTTTAAGACTAATTACCCTTTTGATCATAATATTTTAAAACATTAAGTAACAAAACTGCCACATGAAATCTGGATATGACACCACATAGAAGTGTCTCAAGCAAATTCTTATTTTTCACTGTGGTATAAATATGAGACGTTAATTTCACATTAAATAGCTGAATCATGAAAGAGCTGGAATTTGTGCCCAATTGGTGCTCTGCCGATGTGTAGCTGTTAAGAGAATGATAGGCACGCAAAACTGTGTGAAAGAAAGCCTGAAATTTATTTTACCTTTTTTTTTCCTATCTAATTCTGCATCATTATTCATACTATTAGCAAATCTTACATAAAAGAAGGCATTTTTTTAAACTTCACATCACAGCTTTTGAATTCCTTCTCTGTTAAAAGAAATCTCACATGGAAGCAGCAATTGTGTCCTCTATGATGGCTTTAGATATTGGAATAATTTCAAAGTTTTTTTCTAAAAAAGACCTCTTTAAGCATAATGAAAAAAGAACATTTGAAACTTTTTAACTTCAGTGGGATTGTTCTCAAGGACTAATGACTGCAGCACTGGGGCAAAAATTTCTTCGCCACTGATATAAGACTGTGAAAGAAGGCTCTTTGCTGCTAGACTTCCTCCTGATAGAAAAATTTCACTGCCATAGATAATACGTATCTTTTTATTTATTATTATTTTTGGCTATTTATGTTGTCCATGTTTCTGTAGAGTAATGCATTACAGTCTTGAATAATGATAGTTTGTAATGAACAGATTATATAAGAGATATAATGTTCTTTTTCTATATGTTATTTGACTCCTTACTCTAATATTGATATGTATTTACATTATCAAATTAATGAAATTAATTAATAAAAGTATGAACACAGGATGTCTGGGACAAACAAAGGAGTAACAGCTTTTTTTTTTTTTTTTAAATATACTTCATTAAAACTTTTAAGATAGCACACAGGTTCTTCAGGTATGACTTCAGCCAGATTTTATTTACAGAGAATTTTGTAGAGAAAGTTGATTCAGTCTGTTAGCATTCAGTACTGCCTGTGGAAGAAGAGGTTCAGTTTAGCTGACTCGGTCTTTTTGCTAGGAGAACTCAGATATCCTGAGTTTGTAAGGACTGGGATATTTTTTTAATGATTTCCATTTTTAGCAGATAAGGACAGATTAAGACAGTTCCCCTTTGAAGGATTTTAAACTCAGTTTTCTTTCTTAGAAGGGCAATGAAGATGGGAAGACGATGCTGAGTGACTGGTGTTATAAGAGGTACTATTTTAGATATAATAGTGAACAAATAAGACAAAACCCCGTATTTTCCAGTAGTGGCAAAATCTGCCTAGTGCAGGAGAACAGCAACCAACAGAGTTACAGGTCTGATTTGTACACATTGATCCAGAGAAAGACTTGAATCTGCCTATTGAATTTAATGCCAGCTGTCTGCAGTACCCCTGGGACAAATACGCCAGATGGAGGTTGCCAGAGCAGTATAACAATCTCCCTTCCCTGCCAATATGTTCCTTTACACCAGTGGGACTTGGGGAAAGCACTTGAGCTAACTATGTCGCAGGGGAACTCCTTAGCTGGGGTTTTCCTCTTCCTTTGTCCAGAAGATGTAATGGAAAAAATCAAAGAAGGAAAAAAAAAAGCCAGTGACTATATCTCTGCATCTTCCTGACCGTATTTAAGCTATCACCATCATCACGACTGTGGTTCGAAGCTGCAAATAAGTTTCTCCTTTGTTCTTATTCTGACAATATTTTCCTTAGCACTTTATTATTTACTGTAGCTTTTCAGTATGTTTTCTCTATATTTTTTGTTTTGCTAATAAATAAGATCAGAGTATGGTCTCAGTACAGGCCTGTGATTTGATTGTTGTTTAAACCCTTTACATGTCATTTTTCTCAGGACTTAGTTTTCTGAATTCCAGAATGGTTGCACTTGAATTGCACTTGATTTCCAATTCATCAGGCAATGGATTGTGTAAATCTACTACTAAATATGACCATTCCCTACTCCTTTTCGCTTGCATGTACTACACTCATTCCCTCTTAAAGGTAGCAGAGCTCTTGTGCAGGCTGAAGAGCTAGGGACATCCAGGTCTCTTTATCCTTAACCAGTGATGGCACAGGGCTATACTGGTCGTCATTTGGTCTGATTTAAGAGAGTCAGCTGTTAACACAGCCAGACCTAAATCAGTGTTTAAAAATCCTTTGTATAAGCTCTGTTCTACTGTGTCCTTCTGGGACCTTGGCTTTCCGTATTTCTAGAAGGGTTTTTCTAAGTTTGCAGCTATTTAGAAAACACAGATGTTGTTTCTTCTTGTCACTGTCACGGGTGCATGGGAAGAGGTAATCTAACAGTGAGTTATTATGCTAAAAAATTCTGCTGTCTGCTTCTCAGGTGCACATCACAAAAAGACTAATGTTGTGTGGATTTTCCTGTTTGTTATCAGAGGCAAAATGGGACTCTGATATTCAGGTATATAAAAGTGGTTTTTCTCTTCTTTCCTGCATTGTGTACAGTGAGAGAGAAGGATAGCTGCAATTCTTTCAAGCTATCAGGAAAGACGTATTATGTTACCTTGATTGTAAGTCAATAATTTAAACTCAGTAAATTTGCTTTTGAATAGGGATGTGATCTGGCTTGCAAGTTAACTGTACCAGGGGTGAGGTGATGCTCTGTGTTATAATGCTTCCAAAGCGAGCTGACACATCACTTAGGATATCTAGGTCAATACTCTGTTGTTTTCTTTTCTCACTTACTTTTTAATTATATATACTTACAATTACATATGGTCTGTGTGAGCCATGTTTTTGCATTGTCTGGGGCCCTCCATTATCCCAGAAGATCAGGAGCTGACTGTAACAACTCTGTACACGTGTACTGAAAGCAGTAAGAGGTTACTGATAGGTATTGCAAGAGGTTAGAACAGCAAACAACAATAAATTTCAAGCAAGTCTGTCCAGCATACAAGCATTTGCTTACTGAAACTGCCTTCACCCCATGTTACTGTGAAGAGGGCTAGAAACCATCAAGAGCAGAGGCCTCTGTGAGGAGAATGTGTTCCCATTGCTCCGTTCACGATGAAAACAAAGCCAGGAGCTACCGGCTTAGAGCGGTACACAGGAAAGGCTGCAAAGCTTCTTGAGGACCTGCAGTCCAGATAGCAAGGAAACAGCCATAGATGGCATATTTGTATATTGATCTGTTTCTATGCATTTTCACATTGGCATGAAAGACTCTGCTGAAGTTCTAAAGTCTCAGAATAAGCCCAGCTGTCATTTCAAGGCAAGAGGCTGCATAACAAACTCACTGCCTGCTGCAAGCTCCTTTTGACTGAGAAGTTATTACTGCAAGCAGTATTCAGTTGCACAGCTAGTGTCTCTCGCCCTATCACAATGAACTTTCCTTCCTTCTTGTAAAGAAAAATAAGCAAGCTCAAAGTCAAATACTAAAGTATGTTGCAGTGTGTTCAGATTTTTCGCACTGTTGGCTTTTTTTCCTCCCTGCCCTCCTCCTCGCCGAGTGGTAAGCTACTGGTAAACTGTCTGGATTGTCTGGCTCTCTGCAGGCTATTTCTTATTGCTTCACTTTTCATTTTGAAAAATATGCAAACTTCCATCTGTTTCTTGAATACAATCCTTCTGAGATCTATGTATGCATGAGCTTTTTCTGCTGAAGAGGCAGTTTTCTTAGGACTGTGTCATTTTATGTAAATGCATTTTGACATTATTTTTCTGCATCCACATACTAGTCCCACCTGCATATTGTGTTTTAGGTGCCACTCAGAGTAATCACGAAACTTCTGTAGTGTTTGCAATACAGTTGGGCAGCAATCGTAAGCAGAAGCAAAGGCAGAGCTGATCAACAGTAAAATCTCAGGTTTCTCTTTTTAGCCAGGGTGTATGTGCTTATACTCTACAGCAGATGTTTCTGCCTTTGAGGCAATTTCAATGCTGAGCTATTTTAAAGACAGATTATTCTACATGAACAAGTAAATTCATAATTAATTCTACTTTCAACTACTCAAGACTATTTTTTTGCCACTGAGGGAAAACGTGTTACTGCCTAAAACGTAAGCTCTGAGAGTTTATATAATTCTTGTTTAATCAGGTGGTGTTTCAGTGGCAAAGGATAATGTGTTCTGACCAGAGGTGGCTTTGATTCATACCCAGCACTGAGAGGTGAGATGTGAGTCAGATAGCTAAAGGCTGACATTATATAACTGAAGAGATGCGTGTCAACTAGACCCCATTAGAGCACATTGCCTAAGAATTCTGCCTCTCTCTGAGACAGGTGATGTTGACAGCACTTCTTTCTCCCCTGTCTGTCTGTATAAACGGTGTTTATTTTTTAAGCTTGGGACAAGACTCACTTAGTTTGGAGACCCTGACTATGCAACCTCTCCTCGGAACTCTCTGCCATCTTTGCTGCAATTTCAGGGTACCTGCTTTAGGGTAAGGGAGGCCTCCTTGATGAGCAGCAAAAAACAATGTTGGCAGACCTCTGTGTGCACCTGTGCATTTTCTGGAAGAATATTTTTATGGCTTCTTGTGATATGGTAAATATGAGTTGCTGTGGTGACTTGTGACAGCACTTCCCTGTTCTGGCCTCCTGGGGGAAACTGGAATTGCAAAAGATGTTATCAGTGGTTTAGCATGTGCCCTCACCACAAAATGAAAGAAATGCTGACCCAAAAGAAACTCTCTAGATTTTAGGCTGTCCGATTTAGTGATCCGGATAGCACAGATTTAAACACCAGCAGATTTGGATGAAATGTTCTGGATAGACACAAATGGAAGAAAAAAGCCGTGTGTGAAAGCACAGCCTGAGCTGCCTTTTCAGCAAAAACTGCTGAGATGCATCAGCTGCAGGTGAGCTGAGATGTCTCTGTAGCTCAGTGCAAGGTTGTACCCTAGGAGTGGTTCAGCTGCACCTGGCTGGCACAGGGACATGTAGGGTCAGCTGGCCTCAGCATCCTGCCGTACCGACTCCACTACGTCTCTGTTCCAGAGCTGTAGGTCTTTCTCAGTTCAGATACCTGAGTGGAGCAGCACATCGCTGCACAAATACACCTTTGCTATGAGATACTCTGTTCACATCCTTCCATCTCTTGCTGCTTTGACTTTGCCTTTTTCTTTACCTCTTCAATGACTGAGATTTTGTGTATGCTTTTTTGGTGTGGCTATTGAAGTGATGTGATTATGTTTGTTTTCCTTTCAAGGGTTGTTGGTGTCCAGATTATAGTATTTTGGAACAATTATTGCATGGTAAAATTTATCAGAAAACAATCTGAAGAATGTGATCTTGTGGATACAAACACACCTCTGAATGGGTCAAAGGAAGTTTTGGCTCTTGGAATGGCTTCTTCTTTTACTACATCAATGATACTGGTGATGTACAGTGTTAGCAATCAGCCTTTAGGGAAGCAAGGAAAAATCACTAATGCTGACAGCAGGAGCAGTTGTGCTGCATGGCCTTATGGATTTAAATTTCTTTTTTCTTGCTCCAATGTGTATATTTACAGGGTGTGTATTCTTGAGAATTTGTGTTTTGGAGTTCAAATGCAGCTTCAGACAATACAGCAACATTTTCTGATCATCTGTCTCTTACTAAGGTATAAAAGCTTCTGTGGTTAATATGGTATTTTATCTTTTTATAGTCTTCGAAAACTTTTATATTCAACAAAGATCAAGGAGGAGACAACTTTTGGACTTTATAGTTCTAATCCTCTGTTATGTAGGCCACAGGTTCTTTTTGAAATAGATATCTCATTGTCTTCCATAAATACTAAGGCACTGTTGGTCCTAATAGTCAAATAAAAATTATATCAACTAATTTAAGACCCAATGTTGGAGTTTTGGTTCCACTGTTTCCCTCCTGAGCGCCATTCTTTTTGTAGAATAGAAATTAGCAAGTGAGGGGAAGATGGGGGACGGCAAAATAACGAAGAAGGAGCATTTTTGGAAAACAAAAACCGTGTGTCACTTGGTTAAAGCAGGAAGTGACAATCAACCGTATTTTATTAAATCTAAATGGAAGAGAACAAGCTTGTTAATGCTGTGTTCACATAACCCTAAATCAATGAATGACTCAATACCAAAGACTTTGTTTTTTCTTTCAGAAACTCGTGTCTCGAACACAGGCTAATTCCTGGAGGCAGCCATTCATCCAAACGGAACTTGTAGATCAAAATTAACGGGTTTTAGTGCTTAACAGGAAAGAAAGACAAAAACTGTGTGCAAATAGCAGATTCCTTCTCTTTGCCTCCCCCCTTAAGAAAAAGCTTTTGCTTTGAAATGCCTTTAGTAATTTTGCATTGAATTAAGTTTACTGTCAAATTTCGTGTCCAGATTGCTCAAAACAGTATTTGGCCAAGTTGACAGCTACTACAAAAGCCTTTACTTGAGCCCAAATAATCTTTTCATTGCTGCTGAAGTGCCTCAGAGAATATGAAATAAAATTGAATAGGCGGCATTTTATAACTATTAAAGAGCATTCTTTCTAGGCATATAAACTGTCAAAAATGATAAAATATTATAAAAAATCTCTTGCCTTTTTAATATTTATTAAGGCTGACATATACCATCAATTTTTGAAAATCATTCATGTTATGTCAGTTTTAATGCTGTTGATCATGGCACAGGATTTCCCTTGGCTTTAACCTAATTTTAGTATTTACTTGAAGTAACTTTTCTTTAATATAGATGAAAGCTACTTTTTCCTTACATACTTTGTAGCTTATTTTTATTTTTCAGACACAAGCTATATTGTAACATTGTTTCTTTTTATTAATTCAGTAATCACTTTTGAAGAATCTGAATAAATTAATATGTAGTTGAGTTGTATTTTAGGTAAGAAGAATCTAAATTAGCTTATGCAAAAGACAGACAAAGTCCCGATTCCAGACAGTCCTTGAGAATGTCCTTAGTTTTCAGTCCTTAAGACCTACTTGAATCCTATTTACTCCAGTTTGCTTCCCTGGTTTACAGCACATTTCAGTTCGAGTTTAGCAAAGCATATAGGTGTGTGCTTAAGCCTTGCTGTTCAAAAATCACAATGTAAAAGTAAGTCAAAACAATCCAACAACATTTGCATTTATTTTTATTTGCCTTCTGTTTTTATATATTCTGATAATATTTCCAAATTTCAGCACAACTATTGAGGCCAGAAATATGCTTAACAACAATAACTCAACAAGTAAAAATAACTCCTAGAAGCTAGTTCTTTAAGTAAAGAACGCCAGGAGACTCACAAAAAGTTACAGGGGCTCTCAATATTGAGTTGTCTCGAACAAACTACTTAATGCTGAATTATGGATTACATCTAATAGCAAAATGAGTAAGCAAATGCTTTAACAGACTACTGCCAGGCTAGCTTATTCCCCAGCCTTCTCCTAGGCTGGATATGAATCAACTCTAGTCCAGAAACTACGTAACTATGTCTGTGTGTTTCTAATTTGCTCTGCTGTGTTTCACTTACTGTCCTTCTAGTCTGGGAGGCTAGTGGGTCAGGCCCCTTTCTAAAATGTTATAATAGAAGGTTTTTGTGTTTTGAATACTTTATCTGAAACTTCTTGTATTTCATATTTCTTTCCTATTATTTTAAAGATGTTTGGTTTCTCATTAAAATATGTACCCTGTGCTGCAGTTTGCATTTTTGCAGCAGTGACTGCTTTGAATCTGCTCCATTTTCATTAGACAGTGGGTAGCAAATCACTATGTTGAGGAGTCTCACTAACAGTTCATGTTTTATAAATACATGGCCATTGTGTATTGCAGTATGCTACTTTAAAAATAGCTCTTTCTGTATCATTCTTGTGGTACAAAAGGGAAAATAAAAGGTAATTATGTGATGCTTCACAAATCTGTGTTTAAAATGATTAAAAATTGGGATGATGTTTCCCATTGTGAATCTTCTTAGTAATGACAATCGATAATGAAATTATACAAAGAAATGGAATTAAGTATTCTACATTCTTTTGCATATCCTGTTTTTTCAATTGTCTAAATAATAGCTTCATTTTTCAGTAAGTTTTTTTCGTATTTATTTCTCTTTTGTGTTGTGGTTAATTACTTTTATAGTGATCAAAGAAGCCTAGGAATCGTGATTTACAAGTGCTAAACTAGAAAGTTTACTTCTCACAGTTCTGATTCTTCTATGATTATGGTCTATTAATGTTACCAAAGGCTTAAAAGTGCTTGTGAGGCTGAGGCTTACTTTCAAACAGAACTGAAGCTGTGGGAAACATTGGAAAGAAGGAGCATGAAAATTAAGTTATTCTACCAGCATACGCTATAGCCCTATTGCTGCTGTGTGTCGGTTACAGTCTTCAGGACTGTGCGCATCAGCTAAGTATTTAGAAGTCAGACGTTAGAAAATGGCTTCTGCCAGCTTCCTCCATCTCGGCACTGCCTGAGGGTCGGATTTGTTTGACCGAACTCCAACTGTAAGAAAATTAGATGTCTGAAAAATATCAGTCACCTGTTGTGGCACAAAGAAGACAGGTTCACGTGTATAGAGATTTATCAGTGGGGTCCATAGCTGGTGGCATATATCGACAGTCAAAGTAGCTTTTAGGAATATACAAAAACAGAAGAGGAGAGAGAGGGAAAAGGGAAAGTGAAAACTATCCCCGGTGGCCATCAGGGGAGAGAAGTGACAAGGTCCACAGCTGAGCACCCCCAGCCCCCAGGCTCCGCTCCCACCAGTAGCAGGTGGTTTACCAACACACACACATGAACTTCTCTAGTAACTACGTGGATCTCTTCGAGACTTGCTCAAACTGTCAGTTGTTTACAGTCATAATGCTGTTGATGCTGAAGGAAGACCACTTTGAGGGACGGGTGCTGCAGGCTGATTAAGCTGTGTGTGTGCATTTTCCTGTGTCCACTGAGTAATCAAAGCATAAGGAAAGGATGGAAGAAGGGTGGCTCTTACACCAGTGGTAGTTGTTTCCCATAAGAAAGTGACGTAACAACAACTTTGAGGCTTTCAGGTGCAAGGATCTGTGAATGGGAAAATAATGCCATAAGACTTTGAGAAAACACTGCCATGGTGACTTTGATGAGAGATTTGAGCTATGAGTGAAAGGCATGCTCCAGAGTTGCGAATAGAAGGCCCTTGGTTATAGAAAACACAAAGATATTGTGGAACACTACCTTGGGAAGAGAGGGGCCATTCCAGGGAGATGCCTGTCTCAACTGGCTGTGGAGGGATTCACAATGAAGTTTGTTGCTTAGCTTTTAGTTAATGCAAGTAAAATGCTACTCCATATATACACGTCTGACAGCATGATACTTTTAATGTGAAGTTATATATCTGCCTTCAGTAATCTTCATAGGCCATGCTCCTGATAATACTATATTTTTCTTGGTATATTTATAGCTATCTTTAGCTTAGCAGCTTTTAGGAGAATACTTTTATTTATATCAGAATGACATATTGTGTAAAGAATTGACACTCCTCTGAAACGATCTGAGAAAATGGCCTTGTCCACACTCAGAAGTTGCAGCACTTCAGCTGTGCCAGGAAGCTGAAAAAGGCCAGTATGCAATAACTGAAAATTATGCCTAAATATTTCAGCAGGTCATGTTGTTATGTCATCAGTTATATCTTGCTTATCCAGGCTTGTTCCCATAGGGTTTAATGAACTGCTTAGAGTGGTAGTACTTCAGTCCCATTAGCAGCTGGAGAGGTAAAGCAATTTCAGTAGAAGGAATCCCTTCCATCACAGAAACAGTTACACAGGCACAATACGTCATGTAGAACAGGACTAAGAAACCGTTGTAGGATGATTTACTGACTACAGCACTGGGTTTTTTATTCTCTTCCCTGCCTTTTACCACCTGCTGTAGCCAGTTTTTAAGTTGGATTCTTCCTTTGACAGAGCATCACTCATGCAGATCACTGTCCTGTTAAGGTTATTCTGATCTATTCCCTTTGTGTGCCTCCCTCTCTGAAGATCAGGCCCTTCACCCAAGTCTACAAGGTTGAAGAACTGCCTGCTGTTCTAGCTATGATCTCTAGTTCAGGAGTGAAAGGACTAGCAGGAATAAGACTAGTCCCCAGGCTCTTTAACATACAGTATCTCCAGTATAGTGAACTGGCTTACCTTATCCCAGCTCCTGTACTGCTCATCTCCGCTTCATTGAAGTGGCTATTCTCATTTTTTGGTGGGTGTTAAATTAACGTGTGGTTCATACTGCCCAATCCCAAACCTACAAATACACAGATGCCAACACGCAGTTGTATCCAGGAATGAAGTTCTGCTGGTCAGATTGACATAGTCAGTAATTCACATATCAATCATTTTTATATGATTTGGTGGCAGCTTCTGTTCCTAAGGAGTATATATATTCACTGTTTCTATCAGCAGTAAGACACGCGCTTGATGTCCAGCAGTGAGCTTGGCTGGTTTGTCTGAAAAGTATAGATAGTGTCTTCAGCAGTCATATAGTAGTCCTTTTTAAAACATTTTTGTCAAATAGTTATCAGTTTTGCAGGTATAAGGATTAAACAGAATAATGTTTTTTGGCAGCTTAACTAAGTTTGAAACCATCAGGCACCGGCATTTAGATAATGACACTGGCAGGAATGTTTTTACTGCACTAGATGCCAATTAAATTACTGATTTCATAATCATAAATCAGCATGTTATAGTGGATAATTAATGTTGTCACACTCAAGCGGAAATACTTTATATAAGCAAAAGCCTTTCCTTCTGTTGATTTACTAATTCAGGAAGCAGAAAATATTGCATATCATCTTTTAATATTTGAGTACGTATCTTTTAGGATTCCTGCTCCTGCCTGCAGCCATAGCAGCGCACTCTGCTATTTAATAGCTCAATTTAATGAATGCAGACAGTGTTCAGAAGGTACATAATGATATCCAGGGAGAGAAGTGTTCATACAAAATTAAGACTAGATTTGGGGGAAAAAACCACAAACACTTAAAAATAATCATCCGATTTATCATTTTACCAATAAGAACACCTGTTAGAAGGAAATGTGGTTGGCAACTCACAGTAGCAAGGACTTGGTGCATGCAGAAATATTTTTTTGTTAGTGTGGAGTTGCTCTAAATCATAAAAGAGATGGTGCAGATGTAGTCTTAGAATAAGGTCTTTGGTCCTATAATTACGAAGTGTAATGTCCCCAAACTTCTCAGCTAATTGATCTTAGTTGGGGTCAAGCTGATTGATTTTCAGTTGATAAGTCACACTAATAAATGTACAACGAACCTTGCCATAGAACACAGGCCAAACTACAGATTTAAACACTAGTGTCCATCTTTGAGCAGAAAAGAGGGTCTGATTTGTCAGGAGGATGGGGCCAAACTCTTTTCAGTGGTGCCCAGCGACAGGACAAGGGGCAATGGGCACAAACTGAATCATAGGAAGTTCCGTCTGAAGATGAG
>Ga0181612_146386_pt1 | contig 18377 bp, 11 predicted proteins | sample HoacroProtozoa21_FD_119630 | JGI IMG/M metagenome (GOLD analysis project Ga0181612, IMG submission 119630) | Hoatzin crop microbial communities from Cojedes, Venezuel. Combined Assembly of Gp0051906, Gp0051904, Gp0051908
CTTGCTATGAATAATCCTTAATTGTTGCAGACGTAGAGCAACGATCTTAACAAAATAAGAAGTGGTTGTTTATATGTCTTCCATACCTATGAGGAACTCATCTCTGAGGCAGTATTAGATGCCCACAGAGTCCTGGAGAAGTGGTCAGTTTTTCTTTTATCTTGCTTATGTGTGTAACATGCAGACAGAAGCAGAATGAGGAAAAATCTAGTTTATTACCCCACTGCGATAAATGAAATAAGTGTGAAACTGCACACTTACTTACCAAACTTCTACATGACACATTTTTTTATGTCAGAATACTCAGCCAGGGAATGCATCCTTGCCATGGCACAGATAATGTACAACTTTATCCAAAACACACATACATAATTTTTAGAGATCAGAAATATGACCATAAATTTTAGTAAGAGCCTATGGACTGGTATGCTCGTTTAAAACTGAATAGCATGAAGAAGAATTTCATTAATCTTCTTGGGAGCACAAATTAAAAGAAAATATAACCCAGACTTGCTGGATTACTGGTAGTCTTATTGATGTGATAGGTTGTTAGCAATTGGAAATAACTAAAATCACAGTTGAGAATGTGGATTAATTGGAAAAAAATGTTCTATTTTTTTCTTAAAAGAAAACATGATGGAATGATTGGCAAGCTACCTAATTAAAGCAGAACTGCCCGTAATTACATGTACAGAAATTGAGAATGCCTACCTATATCCTTGGTAGGTAGAAATCTGTGTGTCTTCACTGGGAGAACAATAGGATCTGGCGTTTTATTGTTAATGCTTCAATAAAAAAGATTATGCATAGGACATAAACAGAAGAATATTCTTCTACATTTCCTGTAATAATATTCTTGAAAACTGGATGAATTTTTTTGTGGTTTTTCCAAAACCTGGTATTGATGCAGCAGAACGAGAATCTATCTTCAGTACAAGTTCCAGTACTTCAGTCCCTGTCCAGAACATTACATTTAGTTCAGTTATGCTTCAAGAAGACACTGTCACAACCTCAGTATTACGTTCAGTGGTGATCAGCAGAATAGTCGTCTTGAAGGCATCCTTGCTGAGTGCGATCTTTTCTGGAATTTCATGTTTTTTAAAAAAAGTATCTGGTGTAAGATGCGATAGTGACAGGCATAATGCAAATGCTTGTGACAGATACAAAGAAAGCAATAGAAGAAGTGGTATTTTTGCATGGCGTTTTAATGCTATTAGGAATTTTTTTTCCCATGCTTCAAATCCTGTAGAAAAACACTTAATTGAGGGCACCAGGATTTCTCAATGGAGGCAGAGTGCGTTCTTTATTTCCTTTTTTTTTCTTTTTTTCGTCACTTAATAACAACATGAAGCAACATCTGATGCAGCAAAGAGGCATGGCACAAAAGAAAGATATTCTTGTCTGTTTTGAAGAGCAGTACTTGTCATGTATCTGGACAAGTGGTGATTTTCTGGTGCTGCCTTCTGTTACAAGTCGCTAAATGTTGTCTGTAAAGCGGTAGCACTATGTTCTACCACATTTTTCTGTAAAAGATTAAAGGCAAACCTGTCGTGACACCATCACTACGTTGACTACCCCAAACAGGACATGAAATAGCACTTCTACATGTTTCTGATAAAAAGTAATTTTGAGTATGGTGAGGAAGAAAGTATTTGTTCTTTCCTTTCACTCTACTGTTTTCCAGATGTGATCGGAAGGAGGAAGCTGTTCCACTAGTGGATCAGAAGATTGCTCTGTGATTTAAACATCATCCCAAAAATACAGCTTCTGTGTTTGATAGACAGAAGTTCAAAATACAATGTAGATATATCAAAAAAGGCCTCTTTAAAATCACCAGGAATCTATAAACATACAGTTTTGTGAGATCCCCCTGTCGATACTTGCAAAAAAAAAAAGAATCATCAGCATTCTATTTCCATATGTTGGTCTAAATGCTAATCTTAAATTCAGAACAGTTAAATAAATACCACTATCGTGTCTGTTCACAGAGCTCATTTTTAGTATATTGTGATCTAAACTAGGTATCTATTAAAATACAGGTTTTCTATTGAGAAAGTGAACATACAGCATATTCAGTTCCAAAGTGTGCTCCAAATTTTAAAAAAGTCTCTTGAATACAAGAATCTCCAGCACTACAGGCAACTCGTCAATGACAATTCCTAAGAAGACCAGGGAGCGGAATCCTTCAATATGAATTAAAAAACTTGAAAATAAAGGGGAATTTAAAAAATGTATCGTATGTGTTTAACATACAATTGGCTATTCGTCTTCCCTAAAAAGACACATGTGCTTTGTTTGAGGTGACAGATGCCAGGTAAAAAAGTCTGCAAATAAAGTGCATAAGCTGTACAACAGTCCGATGCATACAATAGAAGAAAGGGGCTCAGAACCACTAAATTTTAAATGCAGCTGCAGACTTTCTTTGTGCAAGTCAGTTATGCCATGTCTTAGTTCTCCAAGGGCAAAGCATGGATGAAAATTGGCAAATTTACTCAGATTCTGTAAAAGCTAAAATCTATTCACCATGCCAGGATGTATCCACGTCGTTAGAAATGTCTTAGGGCAACACGAAGAAGGGGAACTTAGGTTTTACTTTGCTGTGTCCTGTTGTCTACTGGAATCCACATCCCCAGATTAAGTCTATAAATTCTTTATAAGCACTGGTTTAGCTTTTACAACAGAGATTCAGGATTTGAGAGACCTGATGTGAAATACTTCCTACCCATAATTTAGAGCAGTTCACAGAAAAGACAATTCTCTCTTTCTGGAAAGGTCCTTAATCAGTTGTCTGCAGAATATTCTGGGAGAAAGCTACTCTCAATTTCCAAATGTGAGGCCATCCCATTTTTGTATAGATAATTAAATGTTCATCAAATGAAGGACCGTAATTGAGTCACGTTTCACTGGAAAGCCATAGTTCCTTAGCTACTGAGTTGGTCTCTTGTGCTCTTTTATCTCGCTTGCTCAAAAAATACAAGCCTTACTGTGGTCTAGTCTGTAATAAAGCTTAAAACTAGTTTAAACAACTGGTTCCATGCCATCTTTTACCATTACACTGTTTGAAAAGTTTGATCTTACTTCATAGAATACAGCATATAAGAAGAGAGTGCCTTGTGTTTTATCTTTACAACTGTATTCATCTAAGTATGTGAAACTAGATCTTTTATAAATACCTCTGTGTCAGTCTTTCATAATGTTTAGTGGCCTCATTCTTTCATTTGAGTTTGTTTCTTGAACTGAGACATACCATGCCTAGCACAGCTCTGAAATCTAGGATAGGAGTTAGAAGCGTGAAGAGGTGTTTGAATACAAGGACAACGAGCGTGCTGTACATGAGTAATGGATTGATTACAGGTTGGTTGAGACAGGAAGTACTGCTTCAGGGTGCGATAAATTGCTCGGGCTACCTAAGAATGTTCAATAAAACTTTATGAGAACAAATAGTTCAAAAATAGCCATTATCTGCATGTTCTCAGTCATCTTCAGCAGAGCTTGGGTGGTCCTTTAGGAAAGACCTTGTGGCCTAGCGTGCATGCCTCTTCAGCCAGGTTCTTCTACAGTTCATGTGCCTGTTGAATATGTGGGTGTGAATCCAAACCTGACTTCCTGACCACATTATTATGCTTGAATTAATGAAGAAGAATAACAACGCTGGTTAAAAAGCTGTGCAGATATTCAGTCTTGACCAGTATTTATCGAAGAGCTTGAAGCTCGTTATAAGTTGTGAAAATGTGCTGCTTTTTTCTTTTCTTTCAGCTATAGTTGGGAAATTCTGATTTCACAAATACAAAGAGAACTTCTGTCTGCAGATATTGATATGTTTATTTAACAGTATTTCTGGTGTAACTGAATATATTAAACTATGTCTTTTGTTCGTGTATTCCAGCATAACTCCACTGACTTGATGACCTACTAAAAAATGCTTTATACACAGAATTGTCATTCATGCTGTTAATTAACATCCACCTCTTTTCTCGGTTCCACTCTCACTCTTTTTCCAGACTCGTTAGAAACAAAGGTACCATTTGAATAGAACATTTCAAAAGAAGATCTCCTTATCTTCTCTTCGGGACCATACTGGGAAGAGTATGTAGAGACCTACCACTTCTTTGGTCAAGAGCATTATAAGCAGACTTAAGCAGTTTTCAAAGTCCCTCTTGGGGGTCAAAGTCTGTACATGTGCGGCTGCCATTCACACATCCTGAAATGAGATGGAACATGGAGGTGCATTATACACGGTTCTAGAGCTTTTCTCAAACTAGGCAAGTATATGTCAGCTGCTGTCTGCTGATGTTAACTGTACTATGTAATGATATATATCAGTTTTATAAATACCACATAATTCCATTTTACCAGTGTGATTCTGAAGTAGCATCAGAATGTTGGATAGTCGCTGCATATGGAATACATAACAGGCTGAGACCGCTGGCCTCATGAGGCTACCAGATGCTCTGAATAGACGACTTGAGCTGCTCAGACCATTAGGTGCTATACTAATCTTCACTCAGCTGGCAGTCGCATCTCAGTCCTGATATGTAAGGCAAAAAAGTGTGTAAAAGTTCAGTGCAAAATTCAGGAGAGTTTGTACGTCCTTGTAATCGGAATACCACTTTCTTTAAAAAAAAAAAAAAAAAATAAATACGCTTCCATGTTCATTTGGTCTGTCTTCAAGTGATTAATCAAAAGGGAAACAAAGTAAGCAACTTTACACCTGAAATAAACAATTTATTTCAGAGACTCTGCAGAGTTCTTGAATTCATTCCTGGGCATAAGCATGCAGTTTTGCTGCCATGATGAGTCAATACCTGGGAGTGCTTTTTAACTGTTAGCGAAGACCAGGTTCTCCTTTCATGTGAGAACACACAGCTACCACTACTTGTGGTAGCAGTTCTGTACTGAAGACTGTAACTCACTGATGCTTTACAGAGCCATCTTGGGCTCTCAGTCCTTACATTCAACAGTAAAACTTGAGAGGACGCAATCTGCAATAGCAAAGCTGACTCAGTCACCGTTTGTGCTAATTGGACTTGCCAGGCTCACTGGTCCTGTAATGCAAGAGCACTAGCAGGTTATTTTTTTAATGTCGGGTTTAGGTACAACAATATTTCTGTCTGAAAGCAGAGCTAAGCACAGGAAGGGTATTCTGGCATTTAGGAAGGCAGCCTGGATTTAACTCTTTCTTCCAGAACCTATTTTAGGAGGATTTCGCTTTGTTGGTGCATGAATTCCCTGTCTGTAGAATGAGGAAGGTATTTCCCCCGGGCAAGTTCTGTGGGACCCAAACACTGTAGGAATGGAGGCCATATGAGCACCATAGGGAGTAAACAAGACAATGTAGAGTATAAATATGTAGTTGCTTTTGGAAAGTTACAGTCTAAAGCAAAGCACACAGTCTGCGACAGACTCTTAGATAACTTCACTTTTGTTAGAGAGCCATTTTAATTAAAGTTTAGAACTTTCTGCTTCTTTCTGTCCATTTTTCTTCTACTTCTTTAGTTGTTGTGCCAAGGTATCCATGTGTGTTTCTTCCACTGTCATCTGGCTCATTCCCAGCAGATGCACACAATCTGTTTTGCTGTCACTGACAGGGCTCAGTTTATGGAAAGAATGTGACAGAACATGCTGCTGTAGTCACTTATACAGGATTCTCTTTTCTAAAAAGTAACCGAGAATAAATTCGTTCCTTTTATTTTTTTAATATATTGCTCAGTCGTAGGGTTTTATCCATGCTACTCTACATCAGGTTAAACGGGGTATTTGTCTAATATCTTAGATTTGTTTTTAACTCCTTGTTTGTAAAAGGCAGATTTACTAATAATGTACACAGGAAATCATCACACTACATCGACCGACCGCAGTTTCAAGTGGTGGCTGTTATCCTGGTCATTTTGCAATAAATGTAATATTCCCAACTCTTATTTAGAAAATATTACAGTATTTCTTTTAAATTTTGTATTCCAATTTATAAATATTGCTGATCATCCAAAAATGCGCAGTCTTAAGCATCCTGCATGCATTTGAAGCCTACAGAAGGATATTTTACAAGGGGGTATGTGTTCCTTCTGGAGCAAAGTACTTGTCCAGTAAGAGGCTGAGTAGAAGCAGATAGCAAAGTAAAATTTGACTATCTTGCCTACAGAAAAAAACCTTTAAACACAATTAACGTTACAACTTATTGTTGTGTTGTGATAACAGCTACGGGTCCTAACAGGTTAGGGCCTTTAGTGCATGACGCTGTGCGAACACGCGTGAGCGGACAGCCTCCGCCTCGAGCCGTTAACAGCACGGACAGACACAAAGGAGGCAGAATGACGAGAAACGCAGACAGCTTTACCGTTTAGAATGTCTTGCGTCTCCTGTGCAGCCTGCTGTAGGTGACCCTGCTTCAGCAGGAGGGTTGGACTTGATGACCCACAGAGGTCCCTTCCAACCCCGACCGTTCTGTGATTCTGAGTGATTCTTCTCGGTGTTCAGTAGGAAGAGTTGGTGTGTGAATTAAACTTTATGGAAGGTGTCTAACCAGCGTAATAGTGCTTATGAGGTGATGGGCTGTTCCCATCATGTCTCTGCCAGAGGAAAATTAATCAGCGGTTCAGATTTCGTAAATGCAACTTTCAGTTAACGCTTTGCTGCTTTCTACCTCTATCCCGATGAGGGCAGGGACGACAACAGTAAATTCCGCACTGGGCTACTAAGGTTACAGCCTAAGCCTTTGAAAAACTGTTAACATTAAATATTTATGGGCACACTGGATGTTTATTAAAGAATAGAATTTGTTTTACAAGCTGACGTTGCCTGTAATCCTATTATTTTCCTTAATGATCTAACTTCTATCTTTGAATTGTACTTTGATCAGCGGGGTTGGTGTCTCCAGGTTCTTGTTTATCTATAGCTAAAAAAAGAAAAAAAAGTCTTAAACAGTGGAAATCTCCATTAAATCCCCAAATCAAAATCTAATTTAATGAGCTTAGTCACTTGGCTGCATTCAAAATAACTGCATATATATATTAACATAAACTAAATATGCTTAAAGAAATTTGTGGGTTTAGGACATATTTTTAAACACTTTCATTTGGGGGAATGCCTTTATATACTTAAAATTCTGAATTCATATTTTTGTACCTCACATTTTTTATGTTATTGGTAGGGTATATATATTGAAGAGGCTATCTAGAAATATGCTACAGTGGTAGACTGCCGCGTTAGCTAGGCTTGCGGTTTTTCTGTAAAATCACTTCCGATGGTGATGTACATATATTTATACATATGTACATAGATACATATCTGTATCCTTTATATACAAATATATATGGTTTTCAAACTATGCTTACATGCCTCTGGGTATGCCTTACACAGTAAATAAAACTGTCAAAATGTCTCTTCACAGTTAGACCTCATAAAAATAATCAGTCCATAAACACGTGGTGCTCTTTATTCACATATATACAGTTACTATATAAAATGAAAGTCTTTCTCGTGTTGTCCTAGGCTTACATTTCTTTTATATTATCGGTTAGAGTATTTTTTAGTGTTTTTTTCTGTGTACTTTCATATTTGTTTCTGTATGCAGGTATGGGAATAATACATATAAGCATCCTAAACATAACTTTTCTTGGTTTTATAGACAAGTTGGATCAGAAGATGACTGTAACTCCTAGTTTCCATTACTATATATTTAATATTATTTTTTGTTGCAAGCTAGATCTTTCTAGGGTTTCTGCAAGTAATGCTGACTTTTTTAATTAGTCCTGAAATTATTTTTCAATGGGATTCATTAATATGTGTATCCCTAAGAGATAAATATTTTCAGTGTGTCAGTTATCACACATAATGTAAGAAGCAGGCTGAGAGGAGATAGGGGTCCTCAAATGGTTTCTTTTGGTATCTCTCTGCACTGATTGCCAGGCTCAGTTCAACGCCAGATATAGCACTGCCGTGTAGCTGTTACACTTTTAAGATGAAGATTACAATGAGACTAGCACACCTATTAGTAAGTCAGGCAGCGAGAAGTGAATGGGATGATTTAATCCATTTCTAAAAGAGTAGATTTTATAGCCTGATATGTGTCACGAGAATTTCTACGAAGTGTCAGGAGAGAGGCCAAAGACCAAGCAAAAGACTACGGAATGTAACACCCTCTCGTTATGTCAACTTGTATTTATCTTGATTTATTTTAATGCCCTTTCTTTTAAACTTAGGTTTATTAATTATGCTTTCTTTGTAAAAAAAATAAACAACTCACAAACTGAACTGCAGTTCAGCACAGCAATATATCCTTTTTCGATCCAAATGCTAAGCATAAGAATCTCAAATCTGTTTGCCTGGTACTTCACAATCCTACTTGGAACCTGATATGGTAAAAAAGATGAAAGCTATACACATCCAGATTGGACAAATCAGATGATGAATTCCAAAGCTGAAGATTTATTATATAGAACTCTATTCCATAAGTTTACCAGTTTCAGACTCTGTTTCAGATATCAATGCTGATCTTAGCTGTAGATGTATCACAAGTGAGAAGATGCAAAGTCAAGATTGATTTTCTTCTGATTTTATACATAGCACATAACCTCCATCTGAAAAAAAAAAAATCCGTAAGGAAAGATGATCAAGTGATTAGCAGAAAAACAATAGGCTGGGAGCTGCTGTTCCATAGATGCTGCTGGTTTTAGTTTACGTAGAGTAAGGCGCTTAGCTTTGTATTCTCCTTACTTTCATCTCTGTCGAGTAGGGACTAGTATTTTCACTCTCCCAGTAATGTTACAGGGATAAATATTGATAGTTACTTAAATGACAGTATAAAGATGTCTGTGTATCTTTAAATAAACAAATACATAGAATAAGTCCTGTATTTGTTGGCATTTTATACTTTCTAACACTGTTAACAGTAACTTAACTGGAAAGTATCATGAAAGAGATTAGTTTGATGTATAAATATACACTGGAAAATTAAGGTAAAATCAGTACTAAAAAATTACATTTTCTTGCTGCTCACAAGGTGGAACAGTATGGGCTTTTTCACTTGAAAGTACTTTCCAGTGCCTTGCCAGTAGCCCGTTTCCAATGAGGGTACCACCCTCCGTAGTGGTGTGAAGCAGATTTTTTCCCTGTATCAGCCTAGATGTGGACCTTTCATGAGCAAAGACAATCTATTTTTGTGATGTGAGCTGGCCCCAGAAATGTATTATTCATGGAGCAGGGCTCTTCACCAGTAATGATAGCTTGGATTTCTTGCGCTAGTACTGCCCCTAGTGAAAGCACTGTTTGTTTGGGGAAATTTTCTTTTTAAAAATATACTTATCCTTTTATATCTGTTTGCACCAGGATGCAGGACCAACTCATTACTCAAGAAGAAGTTATACTTATCCACAGTCTAAGAGAGAAGGGGACTGTCTGGTTGGAGTCAGAGTTGACCACTGACTCTTAACGGCACACAGATTTGGCTGTGCTATGCAGTCACGTTCCACCTGCATAAATCTCATAAGTAGAAGCTGCGTGTATTTATATAGTGCAGGAGATACCTTACAAATGATTCATTTTGAATCCAATCACTATATTCAACAAACAAAAATGTCAGTAATCAGTTCTCTGGTCAATTCTATTATGGCTTTCCATTTCTGTTACAGTTTGTCCTTGGCAAAAATACAGACAGTGGTTTAATGTTGAGTTTATTATTTTGAAGAAAAATACTGTATTTTTGAATGTACTTTTCATAATATTCAAAAAAATTAACCATATTAACTGTGTTAAGATGGCTGAGGATGAAGCAGCCCTTTGCTAGTAGCACTTCTAAGTTATCTTGAAAACAGCTCAACTGACAAAGCTATCTAATCCCATATTAACATTTTTTTTAAATTGGCAGTGTTATTAAGCTTTCAAATACACTATCTCAATAACTGTTCCAATTTTTTATTTCTGTTAGCTAAAAAATGTGAAAATAAGAACAGACAGATAGCTTTGTTGTTTCCAAAGTCTTCTAATTCTGTTTTAGTTTGTTTGAAAACGTTACTGTTAAAATATAAAATGTAAGCAGCTGAAAATATAATGTGCATTATAGCTGTCTGGTTGTGCAGATTTCTACCGCATAGAAAACATCGCTTTGATGGAATAAAATGAAACTCCTCTGTTCGGTATTTTGTATTAGATTTAGCAATATAAATTGCGATCCATCGTGTAAATCTGCTTTCTTTATGTTTCTATTACAAGGCATCAGTAGGAGACAGAAGTCCAATTCTAAAAAAATTTAAGCGCCAGAAATCTCTGACTCAAACGGTCAGTTAAATAAATTGTCTCCCAATTAAAGTAATGCCGGGACCAGACCCACTGAGCAATTCAAATGCTGAGGGATCTTGCCGTTGTGTTGAACAAGAAGAGCCAGGGCATTTCTGAAGCTGAGAAGAGAAACAGTTCATTACAGGAAGGTAAAGCAGATGTTTAAGAAACCTTTCAGCTTATCTCTTGGAGACAAGATCACCTTCAAATCTTCAATATTTGCTTAATTTTTACGGCATATATCCATATACAGCATGCTAGGCCAAAAATTTTTCTTCTCTTGAGCAAAGAGCACACTTCCTATAAACAGAAGCTGGCTCATGGACGGAGAGATTATATATTTACATTTAAAAAAAAAAATGCAAAGCAGCAAGCTGATGTCTCAGTCTGTATCATCAAAAAGATTTTGTCCACTACTGCTTTCAGTCAGAAGTGCTGCACACAGTAGCTTCTCAGTAAATCAGGAAACAGCTACGTGTGTAGCTATTTCAGCATTACATTAAGTTAATGTTTTCCTTCCCTAAATACCCGCCGTTACATAATGCCACTGAAAAATCATTTCAGAAAACTGAAAAATACTCAAATTGTTTAAAAAACGTATCTGAGCGATCCCTTCCTTTGAGTGGTCAGGCCTTGGTGGCAGTGGGAGGCCTTTTCCTGAGCCGTCAGAGCTTGCGAGTTTGGGTTTCCTTACCTACCTTGCCTTGTAAAGAAATGCGTAAGCAGGTGTGCGCAGTTCATACTCTGAGCTGTTGGACAGTGAGAAGACGTTCTGTGAAGGCCATTTCTCCTCCTGAACCGGGCTGATGGTGCAGGCAGCCGCACCGCTCACCAAGTAAACTTCTGTTGCTCTCTGCTTAAGCTTCTCTCCCCTTTAGCTGCAGTCCTGTTAGATCGGGAGGAACTCTGTTCCACACGAGAATCTTCACCAAGCATGCTCGATTTCCTGACATCCTGAGGTGCCACATTGTCACTGTGAAGTGGAGAACATTACAGAAAACATTCGGTACAAAAAAAACCTCAGACCAGAAAGTCTCTTCCTCTTCGTACAAAGCCAAAATAAAGATCCATGTTATGAAAGTGTAATTTTGTAGTTTTCATGTACAGAGCTGCTCTGAATGAGGTTTTGGGGTTGCAGTAATCTGGGTGACTTGTGTGGTTGTGCAAAGGTAAGGGACCAGATCCTTAGCTGAGGACCTGAATTCTTTTCCCAGCTGCTTCTGTAGACCTGCTGCAGAACTCGGAACAGTCCCTTTGAAAATTCCTCCTTTTTCTGTAAAACTTCATTAGGTACTGTAAGTCAGAAGTGAAAGCAGTGCGGGAAAACTTTATTTTATTATATACATTCTTTTATAATCAGTATACTATTTTCAGAAGCTTCTGAAAAAAATAACACTTGTCATTTGAGAGCTGCAGCTGTTAGTCTGTTGAGACTTAGAGGGGATGGGGCATATATTGAATTATTCATGAAGGCTACTGCTATAGTTGACAGAAGTTCATCAGCTAATTCCCCTACTCCATTCTGAACTTTCTTTCAAACTCGCTCAGGCTGTAGAGGTGCAAGCTGTTACTTTTAATAACCGTGCTACTAGAAGTTTCCTGTGCTGTATACATCACACAAGCTTTCTCCTTTACGAAAGTTATTTATTGTTCACTGGGGGCTGATGAGTGCTTAATTTTGAATACTTTCATTCACAGATAATGTGAATAATTGTATATGCTTTCAAGATGTAACTGCTATATAAAGGTATTAGAAAATCTGTGTAACGATGCTTTATTACCGTAACTCAATTTCATGAGCCAAAACTCCCCGACATTTGAATTGCATGCATGTTTAATATTTTCATGATTTATGAACAGAAGGAGGTTTTCTGTGCTATTACTCACAATATATTTTTCAGTTTATAGGCCAATTCAACGTGCACAAAAGCAAGGAAATCTTAGTCTGCACAAGCATGGGGAAATCAAGTACTTTATATTCGAAATGCTCAGCCTCACGCCTGCATTAGCCAGCTATATTGTTGTGCAGAGTATCAGATTAAGGACAAAAATATTTTAGGGTTCTTCACAGCAGTGCTGAAGTTCAAGGCCAGTTTGGCAGACACCAGAATCTTGTCACGAAGTGCGTGCTTGCGGTGGGTATTGCAGGAGTGCTGAATATCAAAGGCTTCGTCCCAGTCTGGGCGATGAGGAGCTGTGTGCTTCTCACTCCAGGGATTCCACAAGCGTGGCTCTGTTTTCACGCCGGCTACCTCTTCCTCAGCCGCAGCGAAAGCACAGGTCTGGCCAGCGTGCGTTTGTTGTCTTCGGGAGGCTGCTCTCTCGCTCGCTCTCTACACGCCGCTGCAGGCTGATTTGGGGGATCTGAGTGCGGCAGGAAATTGTAGTAAAAATGCTGAAGTCCACTTCATTCCCCTCGCCTCCGTGGAGATTTCTGCAGTGAATGAGATTGAAAAATGTCTTTTTAGTGGCGTGCTTGATTCAGACAGTGCCCTTATTTATCCTGTGATGACCTCATAGCAGCAGCACATGCCCTCTTGATGGAGAGGATTATTGTAATTCCCTCCTAGAAAGGTTTCCAGCAGCTCGGCTCTGTCACTTGCAGCCTTTTCAGAATGCAGTGACACACTCCCATCCTGCCTTGAGCAAATACGATCATCCCTCTTGTACCTTAACTCGTTTACTTTGTCTGCTATGAAGTAGCTGTTTGATTTTAAAGTTTGCTCTCTTAGTTTTGAAATCCTTAATGGTTTAGCTCCTGGCTATTTTCAAGAACTCCTCCACAAATATCATCTTGACAGATATCACCACCCCCATAGCACATTTTAGGAATCTCAGCATCACATCTTAGGTTGGCAAGTTGTGTCCTTTGCTGTGATAGGCCGTCAGTTAAGGAACTCCCCCAGGAAATCTGTCTTGAACCATATATCTTTATCAGAAAACATTAAAATTAAATTTAAATTTTTGACTACTTATTTTTTCTTCACCGTCATTCTTCAGCATAATTCCTATTACGACCATATTTTTTATGGTTGCTCTCAGTAGTTCTTGCTGGAGTTGTTATTTCAGATTTTCTTGTTTCCTTATTTGTAGAGTAACCTAAGCATGTTAGTGGTGTGGTTATTGATAGTGACTTCTTAATGATGAGTTTCATGTTGCATTCTAAAAGCACAGACTTTATGTATACGCAGTATGTCAATGTAACTGCTTACTAAGTAGGACACATGGGCCATTATTACATTTAATAATTAAAAAAAAAAAAATGTTTGAATCTTTATTCCTGTTCCTTACAAGGAATGATTCTTGTTCCCATTGTGCAATCTAAGCCACTAGGCTTCAGCCGTGCAAAGCTTCAGATGGAAAGGACTCCTCATCTTTGTTTGCTTGTCTTGCTGTCTGTTTGTCTTGCTGCTTCTATTATAGTCCCTGTAATTATGGTGGGATGTCTACAGCTATGTTTATATGGTGCCTAATTTTCTCCATTGATGATAAAGTAAGCCTATGTTTGAAGAAGCTTAGACTAGATGCCAAATGTTGATGGCTTCAGTGAGGTCAGATGATTCCTACGCTTGTGGGCATTCATAAAGTACTTTGTGCAATACATAAGGCTTTTTTATTCAGTGCCATGTCTGCATTTTCAGTCTAATAATTCGTTACATTTTTCACAGCTGAATTCAATTGAGGAATCAGCTGGGACACTTTTTACCAAATTGCTGCAAATACTGTTCAGTGCACTGGTAGTACCACCTTTCACCTCAATATAGTACCTGGCTTTAGGTGCGTGCAATTTGTACCCACCAAAGGTTTATGAACAGCATCAAGGATTTGCTTTTGCCTCTGTAATGTACTCATTGTTTTCAGATTCTCATTGGCTTACTTCGCTGATTGGGATGCAGTAATAATATCTGTCATTTCATTCATATTAACTGTTACATATGTACTTAATTTTAGGTACATGAACAGTTCTGCAGCCTTCGCTGAACTATTCAAGTGTTTCAAATTAGGCGTATACGTTCATGCTTGTGGCTTTGGGGCTACAAACCATAGTACTGCAAAGACTTACACATTTGTTCAAGTTTACTGTTTCTGGATGTTGTACCGATGTCACAATTATTTTCGTCGAGTAAAATGCCCCCCATTAAGCCTTCACTTGACTGGTTGGTGTGCTGGTACGCTTTTAAATTATTAATATATCTATATCTATGTAGTTTTAATATATATTTATTATAATTAACATTAGAATTCAGAACATTTTCTACACTGTATGTATTACTACAAAATGAAAGCTAATCTTAAGGAAAAAAAAAGGTTGTTGGTGGGGTTTTTTTCTTCAATCAAATTTTACAAATTATGTATTTCCTGAAAAAAGAAGGAAATGGAGGAAGTTGACATGCATACCTGAAGCTAACTTCATTATATTTAGATCTTTCTAAATTTAACTTCAGTGCAAACTCCTTCTTCTGCTAGGTCAGCTAAATAGATGATTTTTTAACATGTTTTTTTGTCTTGTTGTTTTTAGTAGTATTCTGATGGATTGCAGTCAGTGAGAATACCAAGGAACATTTTTAGCCCAAATAATTCTTGAAAAAATCCAAAAACATTGCATATTATTAAACTGGGAATTTACAAATCCTCATTAGTGGATAGTCTTCAGGGTAACTTACTCTTAATCATTAGGCCTTGAACCACAATCCCAGCAGAATGTGGTGTTCTTAATAGCACTGATTCCTGTGAGCAAATTTTATTGTGGCATTGTGGAATACCGTGCATTCTTTTCCTTTATCATTTATCCTCCCTAGATAACAAAGCTGTAAAAGAGATGTGTTAATCTATTTTTATTCAAAGTACAGAAATAGCTCTGTTACAGTTGAGGGATTGAATAACCAATATGAGCATACAACTTGTTCTTAGTCGTGCTGTACCTGATGCTCACAGTAAGAATATTGATCAATTACAGGTACAGATATGCAGCACATTTTACAGATCATTGCTAAATAATACATTCTGATGTTTCAGACTGTTTTCCCGAAACACTGTCGTAAATCAAAAGCATAGAATTTGTACATTAACTAATAGATAATGTGCTTTAATGCCAGTTGCAGCTACGTACTAGAAAAATGCTCACAGGGAGCTGACTCAAAATTATCCTTAAAGAATGACAATATTTTATATGATTTTTCCCTCTTGATTGGATACTTAGGGCACTGTTCCTCGGGGATTTATGCCCTACATATGTCTGAATTTATACAACTAGAAAAGAAGTGTGTCAGAATGCAAAATTTATCTCTAAATTGAGGGAAATTGTTATTCACTTACCTGTTTCTCAGCATGCAATTAGAAACTGGCTGCTCTGCAGTGCAGAAAGGAGAATCAAGGCAGCTTATCGTGCTCATCTGGCACTTAACCAGTCCATGGCTGATAACCCAGGCTGACCCTGACCTTGGCAGCATTGCACGAGTAATCTTTGTGTAAGGATGAACTGTTCTTGAACAATTTCTCTAATATATTAGCCACAAAAAAGCTTTCCCTTTAACAAAGGAATGTGTATTTTCTCTTTCCTTCTTATCTTGAACAAATGTATTTAAACAAGTTGCTGCCCAGGACCTTCAATTCTTTCTCATTTGATCTCGGTCCTTTTTGTAGTGCCCTGGGACTTGATGGAGTGGGTAAGTGAATTTGCTTCTGAAGTCTTCTTCTATCATTATTTTTGACAAGTTTAGATGGTGTTGTTTAGTAACGTAAAGCTGAACTATTACATGAGAATTAACAAGGTGGCAGTGGGCACTTACTTTTACTCCATTGGCATAAGAAGAGGTAAAATGATGAACTTCTCATCCAAGGAGATGCACTACTACAAACAGACAGTAAGAGGTAAAAGGAGTGATGCTGTGGCCTTACTATGAGCTCAGATACTAAGATGGAGAACGCTAGATAAGTCAGATGACCGAGCAAATCAGAGCTTTTCTGTTACTTAAATTTCTGTGTGTTTGGTTCTAACGGAAGATTCATTCCTTCAGGATATTGCATATAACATTCATTTACACTGCAGTTTTCCTTAAAAATACATGCAAACATTGGAATGTCATTACACATTTTCAAAGTGATTTCCTTTTCTCTTCAGTTTTACGTAACTAATGTGTTTATCTTCTGTGGACGGCAAAAGGGAAATAAGATACATGTGCACGGATGCAAGAAGTGAGAACAGAGACTTCAGGCTATAACACAATCAATGGAGCCTGCTTTGTTATCTCAGATGGAATCATTGATAAGCAGCAAGAGATTAAAAATTAACCGAGGTTGTAGAATGTATTTTCTGAAGGGCTATGCTACATCAAATCTTTAAAAAATATTTTAGGTTTCCTGAAGACAGCCAGGGTGAGATGTTATACTATGGCGTTACCAGATTTCCAGTTATAGGGAACAGACAGTCATTCTTGCAATGCTAACTAGGAATTTTGTCATCATTATTACCTAGCCAGCAGAAGAGAATGTAGAACAGAATTTCTTATCGTTACTGATCGTTATTCTGTGGACAGGGAAGAATGAAGAGGAGTCACAGCATGCCGCAACAGGTGCACAGCGCTGCTGAGATGAGCCACCATCTCTGTGCAGTGCACATATTTACCCTTCACACTTCTTGGTTTCGTAATGTGCATGACACGTAGTCCTGCTACACAGATACGAACCGCACAGCCACGACAGCGGGCCCGTTCTCTGCAGTAAAGCATACAAAGTCACGCAGTTAGTCAAAAAAAAAAGTGACAGTTTATGTTAATATGAAATCTGTAGTTGACAAATGCTTCAAGTTTATAATGCTTATAAAAAATCAGTCTCACAATAGATATTGATTAGAATAGATGTATTTACTTGCTAACGATCTTAATGTACAGAGTATATAATGTTTCTCACAATTTGCATTTCTTTGAGTGAGACTAGGCTCATATTATACCCTGTTTACAGCTAATTCTAGGTCTTACTATATTCCACAATGATTTTTACCCTATGAAGTTGAAAACTGCGTGCATTTCAGTTGAAGTATGAAACAGGGGGAAATATCTGTAAAAATATAATTAAATGTATCACTATATTCTTCCATGCAAGTTTAACAGCAAACTAAAACGTCCTTCGTAAATTTAATGATAAATTATTTTATTTGATTGAATCTTGCAGTCTGTACCTTAGAAAATGTAAGATTAATTCATTTAGTTATAGGCTATCCTTTCAGGCTTAAGAAGTATCTTACTGCTGGTAACAAACATTACCCAATCTACTCCCAGTCAGTGCTGGCATTTGGCAAAAGCGGACGGAGGCTCAGCCTTGGAAAGAGGATTTGCCCTTGGAACTGTTGTAAACAGAATGCTAAGGAATTCAAGCTTGTGCTGCAGCACCATCTTTATCTTGTTTAACTACTTTTTTTAATGCATTTGAAAGACGGTTGAACTTGATCAGCCAGAGAAAAGCAGCGCACTAAAGTACAGTCTGCTTTAAAATTTGAAGGTTTTCTTTTTTTAATGTGCTTCCATAGAAGCTGAATTGGTGTGTGTGCTTTAATTTTTCCTCTGATTAGCCTCAACTAATCTCAATGTTTTTACCCACTGAAAATTACTATTTGTTTCTGATGTGTCTGTCCAGAACTGCTGAGTTACAGTTCTAACCTGTGGCATTTCTGAAGTCCTTCTACCCTTTTAGTCCAATTCCAGGCAGAATTTGACCACATTCAAAGTTGGTGGTGTCGTCTGTGTTTGTGGCAGACATTTAAACGCAAAGTCTCTGACATCTTGTCAGATTTGTTCGGAGTTGTTTGATACGTTACAAACACTGCCTCCCAGAGCCTGACTTTAGGCTAAAGTGTTGCCTTAACCAGAATTTAAGGAAATGCTCAGAGTTGCTCACGTCTATCATTCTGCCTTATCTAAACTTAGTTTCTGATGTTTTCTGTCTGTTCCTGTGTCAATATGTTCCCTCATGTAGGTTGCCTTAAAGTGATACACAATAAGAAAGAAGAAATAATTATTTTGTGGGTATAGGTTGTGTTTTTTTTTTTATGTTAGTATTTGTATCAGCAAGACTAAAAGCCATTTTTCCATGCATTTTTCCAGGACAGC
>Ga0181612_120770_pt1 | contig 18376 bp, 4 predicted proteins | sample HoacroProtozoa21_FD_119630 | JGI IMG/M metagenome (GOLD analysis project Ga0181612, IMG submission 119630) | Hoatzin crop microbial communities from Cojedes, Venezuel. Combined Assembly of Gp0051906, Gp0051904, Gp0051908
CTGTTCTGTTAAACTGCCCTTATCCCGACCCACCAGTTTCTGCCTCTTTCTTTCCATTCTCCTCCGCACGCCGGCGGGGGGAGGGGCGGCCGCGTGGCGCTTTTGTTGCCGGCGGCAGCCGAAACCAAAACACAAGTATTTTTTGAGTGACTTGATGGTAAATTTTAAATTAAGCAAAAACTCACTTGCTTTCTCTCCGAAGTTAAGAATTAGAGGCTGGAATAGTTGCAGTCTTGCACTTGAGGATACCAGCATAGGATGGCTTACTGCTGTGCTCTGTTTTCAATCCTCAGGCCATGTATCTCAGTCTCTGAAGATACGGGAAGGCTTGGTCAGCAAGCGTATGTCTAAGCATTGAATGCTTCTTCCTGGTTCTGAGTTGTGTACTGTGGATAAGAGGATTAACTCAGGGCAGTTTAATTTCACGTACAGCCTGAACACTCATTTTTCAATGTGTGCAGTTGCAGTAAATATTGGTAGTGTGATTTCTATTCAGGACTGAATTAGGAGGAGAGCAATGAAAAACGTTCTCTAATAACTTGTGGTTTAAAATTCTGTCTGTATAAGAAATTATAGCTCTGTTTTATATGTGTATATATATGCAAGTTTGAAGTATAGAGGTAAATTAACTGACTAAAGAACTGCAGGCTGAGCAGAGAAAAGAATGCTTATCTACTTGATTTTGTTTTGTTTTTCAGGTGATGAAAAAGGCAGACATGATCAACAAAAACATGGTTCACCAGGTCCAGGCAGAGAGGGATGCACTGGCTCTCAGTAAAAGTCCTTTCATTGTGCACTTATACTACTCGCTTCAATCGGCTAATAACATCTATTTAGTGAGTAAATAAATGGCTGTAGTGTTTTATGATAGTGTTCAAAATGCAGTGCAGAGCTGTGTTCATGTCTGAAAACATATTTTTATGGTACTGAGTGGGTATTCTGTAGTTGCTTTTACTTTCTTCTTTCTCAGAATGGTTGAACGAGTGAAATATTTCTCTTTCTGTAGTACCTTTAAGATCTTTCCACCTGTGTGCCCATTTTTACAGGACAGTCTTTTTGAATAGCTAATCTGAATTAGGAATGTGTAGAAATCTTAGGGAAAACAAAACAAGAAACCATTCTGTTCATGCAGAATCCAAGTGGCTGAAAGATAGCCTGTGGCTTACTTAAAGAGAATCTGTCTTACTTGTTGCTGTGCTTATAATTTGCTATGGTAGTTGGCCTAGATGAGAAGAGGATAACTGAGTGGCAAACTTAAGTGCTACTCTATGTGGAGCACTGTGGAGTACAGTACGACTTGAATATGGTTTTATATATTGCCTCCACAGTATGTAGTATGGATTAAGTCTGCCTACAAAGGGTCTAGTGTAATTTGTCTGGTTTGCTGTAAGCACACAGTGAACAGCTTGATTAAATTCTGAGGTGAGGTTGCTATGCACTCCTACAATGCATTTTGAGTGTATGTGAAGGCTGCTGTGTGGAGTAGAGGAGTTCTGGGTGAAGGATTTGTAAAGGAGATGCTAGAGTTACTTATATATGGAATAGCATTGTATATTAGAATCTAAGTACTGGTGAGATTTCTTGACCAAAACCCCATAAATTCATTCTTGTCATTGAAAAGTGAGTTTCTGAAATCCTGCTCACTTTTTCTTTCAGCTTGAATATGACGTGGGCCATTATAATGAGTGGGTTTGCATCATTTTTTCTGGATGTGTGTATTTTTTTTAAACACACTTTTTCATGTCGTAAATGCACAGTAGTTCTCACTGCATACAACTTCTGGAAACTTATACTTACTTCGCAAGGCTCAGGTCTGAATTTAATATTGTGTATAAACACTTGCAAAATAAAATCATTGAGATACCTGTTTTATACATATTGAGATATCAGTGGTCTTTGGCTTCAGACCTTGAGTTTCACAGAAGCGCTTTGCAATTTATTTTCTATAATATAGAAATCTTTCAGAAGTTAATTAAAAAGCTGACTACAGTAGTTATTTGAGAGCTGACTACAGAAATTAGGCTAGGCAAATAATATAAGTAAATGGTCTATTAAAAGAAAAAGAAAATGTTTTATGTCCTCTGTCATTTGAAGCTTCAGTTATTTTATACAGGTGAATATTGTGTGGGAAATTAAGTTTGCATAAGGAAATTACTATCAGCTTCTGCTCTTTGAAATTATGTTTTCCTAGGGGTGAAAGCTATTTCATATTTTACTAGCACATTTAAAACATGTTTTAAAATGATAAATTTAAAACACTTGAATGGCAGGTGATGGAGTACCTTATTGGTGGAGATGTCAAATCTCTTCTTCATATTTATGGATATTTTGATGAAGAAATGGCTGTTAAGTATATTTCTGAAGCAGCATTGGCTCTTGACTATCTTCACAGGCATGGGATAATCCACAGGTAAAGCCTACCTCCCCCACCCCCTTACAAATAAGTATTTGGTAGTTTGGGTTTTTCATTTTTCACTCAAACACATAAGCAATCACCATTTCATAATAATGGCTACCTCATTTGCTAAAGCTTCTGGAAGCTCTTCTTGTGTGTATACACTGCAGCAATGTTTTGAAGCAACACCTAAAATAAAATCTGTGCATATATGTTAAGCAGACAAATATACGCTGCTTTCTCCTGCCTGCGTGCTCTCACCAAGTACAGTGGTGTACTGGAGGCTATGCTGCCTTCTAGGTCCCCTCTCCCTATGGCTTTTAAATGAGAGTTGGTTCAGGAACCCTCTGGATACTGCAAGCATGTAATTGTAGAACAATGGGACACTGAGTACTCTCCTCTGCTCCCCTTGTAGCAAGAGTTCTTTGCTGCATGTGGTAGTGCTGCAGAGAACACCCAAGAAAACTTACGCTTGACCTTTGCTTGTTGTGTGTAGCAGCTACACAGTAATAAATGTTGTGATGGTAGTGCTCATCGAGAATAACTAAACTTGTCGAAACTCACAACGTGCAAATTCTATGACATTTACGGTGGTTTTACAAGGCACGAGACATTTGTACGATATTCAGTGCTAGATGTGTTTAATTATTTTGGTGTATTCATCCAATTGGAATCTTCTGCTGGCTAAGAGATGTTACTGAGAAACAGCTGTAATCAATGTTTTGTATTGCATGTGTCTGGTCAGGTAACTTTCTTAATGTTGCTCAGTTGTCTTTTTGCTGACTTCAGCTATTCATGTCTGCAGGGATCTGAAGCCAGACAATATGCTCATTTCTAATCAGGGCCATATAAAGTTGACAGACTTCGGGCTTTCCAGAGTTACACTGAACAGAGGTAAGAGTTGTCTGTATCCTTTTGGTTGTATTAGAATGTATTTTCTGTGTATTAGAATGTATTCCCATATTCTTGAATGCTTTACATCCCTGTAGAGGGTGGCTTTCAATTAAAGAAGTCCAAATGTTGCTCTGATATCTGATTTCTAATAGGTAAGTACTGATAAGGTACATGCTAGTAAAGGGTTGTCTCTGCGTTGCATTTCAGAAGCTAAAATATTTATGCTTTGGGACAAGGGTGTATGAAATATGATCTAGAACGGTTTCTCTTGAGGGGTATGGATTTCAAAGTTTTCTGTGAAGTCCACTAAGAGAATTCAAAGGGTGAATGAATAATTCTAGATTTTTTTTTTTATGTACCTCTGACTATTTCTGTCTTTCAGTTCATGCTTCTCTGTCTTTGTATATGTTAATTTCCAGTCTGAAGTGGGACCTTCCAGACATTAATGTGAGGGACAGGGGGAGGTGGCAAGTTGCTAACAGAAGATTATAAATCAGTGCTTAGCATATGAAAATACTGCTTTCAAGTAGCAGTAAATATAGCTGAATAGTCAAAGGACTGTCTGGCATGGGGAATAGGCCACAGGTCTTAAGGTGAATAGCTTGTTCCTGAACTAGTTTGCACCTCCAACCCCTTGCCATATCAGCCAAACTTAATTAAACTGGTTCTGTGCAGCATTTTTTGAGAGCTGCTGGCAGGTACATCCTTTTTATATAGTTAAAGGAATGCAGAAATTCAGAATTGTCTATGGAGCTTGATTCATGGTTTTAAGAGTATAGAGGAAAATCCTAAGTATACTGTGTTTTCTGTAATACACTGCTTTAACTGAGAAGTTCTGATGGGACAGATTATTGTGTCCAGCTGAACATGATATATAAGCTATAACCCTGCTTACCTCTAGTGAGCAAAAGATGGCATCTAAGGTTAAATTTTCACCTATGAAAAACATCTCTGTAGCTTTTTAGAGATCTCTTTGGGAAAGGTGGCAGGCTTGGAATGGGTCATCAACTTGGCTCACAGGCCATAGGCTGGAATTGCTACCTAAAAACCAAGGCTGGTATCAAGTTAGAAAATGTAACACAATGTAGTATATTGGAAAAGAAATCAGACTTTTACGGTTTCTGTATTTATAAACTGTAGTGTTATGATGGATGTACAGGAAGAAACGGCTTGTGTTGAACAAGAATGTATGGGCATGTTTTCACTTGGGTTTGTCTTCTGTTGTATGTTTGTTCAGTATGTGACTTTTTTTCCCCTCTTGATAAAACTCAGGTAAATGTCTGTAATTATGCTTATTTAATAGCAAAAGGAAAACCTGACCAGTGTCATATTTTTTGTCTGTTTATAGAGATAAATATGATAGATATCCTTACTACACCATCAATGGGAAAGCCAAAACAAGACTACTCACGTACTCCAGGACAATTGTTGTCTCTCATCAGTTCTCTGGTCTTTGTAAGTAATTTTCACTGTCCTTGAAGTACTTCATTCTTTTAGTTTCTTTCTTAAATGTAGTAATAGGAGTGACAAGGCTATTCTTGCACCTCTTCTGCCAGCTGGTAGAATGACTTACTATATCTTTCCAGTTCTTGCAGTTCTGAAATGATTACCTAGCACTATATTTCAAATTGCTGACTTATCATCTCTGCTTCAAATGTGATACAGAATGTGTGAAGTTACACTCTCAATTCTGGATGTCTTGTTCAGGCTCTAACTTTTAACTGTGCTTCTTCCTGCTTGATAGTATAGTCCCGTTGGAATGACAATGCCAGGGCACAATTCGAGTCCATCATCTGACAGTCTGCATGGAGTGGTTTCTCCATTACCTATGGTCCAAAAGGAAAATACTCCTCTTTCAACTAAATTATTCAAAACATGTGAGTATACCAAGTCTTGTACTGCTTTAAGGTTGTGGTCTTTCAATTTTATGAGAGTAGTTTGGATCTATTTGATAAAAGGTGTGCTTCCATCAGTGTCTTACTGTCTGCTATTCCTCTGGTACTTAAGGTCTGACCTTTTTCACCTATACTAATGTAATTTTTTGATATTTTTTTTTCCCCAAATGCACAACCACTGAATTCAAAATGACCCTTTAAGACTTTACAGAAGGTCAGTTCTTGGCATACTTTTATTGAAAATTACTTAATATAGCAATGTGTGCTTTCATTTAAATTGTCTTATCTTGCTGCTTTCTCATTTCTAACCTGAAATGAGGAAGAAGGTTATTGTGCTGCTAATGTTCTTATTGCTTTTAAATTCTTGGCAAGTCCCTACTTCAAGAAACAAGTGAATTGACTATGCGGCGAAGATGACAACAGAAATTATGATGTCATGCATAGCTTTCCATAACTTACTTTGATGTGAAGCTTGACATAGTGTGAAGCTGGTTATATGTTGCCTATTTGTATCAACGTTTGAATTTTTTTTTTCTCTCTCAAGATCTTGATAGTTCTCAATTAACTCCTGTGATGCCAATGAGAAGTTTAACTCCTACTCTACTTCAGTCAAGAAAAAGGTTTGGTACCTCCAGTGCCAGTAGTCAGTCACACACGTACCTGTCCAGTGTGGAATCAGAATGCAGCAGCAGCCCCAGGTGGGAGAAAGATGTAGAGGTCAGGACTGTTTCATCTTCCTGCTATAAATTAAAATTGGCTTATACTTGTATGTGCAGTTGCAGATCTCTCCTTACTTTCCCCAGTTATTTCAAGTGTAGAGAAGTCTTCCTGCAGAAGAAAGAGCAGGAGTTGTAATCCTTGCTGAGTAGGAGTTTTGGGTAAAACTACTACTATTTTTTTCTTCAAACAAATAGTAGTTCTGTGCAATGTAACAGGAAAAGCAAATGCCATTTAGCCTGCATCAAAGGAGTGAAAGAGAAGGCTTCTACTGGATGGCAACTGGTTTAGCTCTGTTCCTCACAAGGTTGAGCAATGCTGGGAGCACTGGCTCTTTGGAAGTTGACCTTGTCCCTGTAGTTTTATTAGCTCAGCCTGCAGACAAAAGAGTTTCTTTAAAAGGTGGAACTTGGGAAAAATAATAAACAAAATACTTCAAACTTCTACTAGCTATTAAAAACTGAAAAAGTCTCAGGTTTGTATTACTGAAGGGTTTTGTATCTACTAACCTAACACCAGTAATTATAGCTGATACAAAATACTTTTTCCTATTTTAAACTGTTAATGGAATTCTGTAGAAATACAGACCTAAAAGAAAATGCTGCTGTGCTATTTAACCCTTGCTATGATTCCCATTTAGATAACACACAAAAACTTCTTTTTAAAACAATTTATAATTCTTTGCTTTATCTGTCCATTTCCCAAGGCCTTGTTTTTATTACTGTGTTACCAAAATAGTAGTAGTATCAGAATTTCCTTTTGTCATCTCTGAAGTATAGTATGTCACAGGGTAGTATGATGGGGTTCTTTAGTCTGAGGTTTCTTAGAAACTGAACTTCTGTAGCTTAACTTCTTAACATAAAATCACCAATACAACTTTAATTGTGGTATTTTTTTCACCCTTAGGCATTTAAAAATGCTGCATCTTCTACGGTATTCTAGCAAGCTTATTTTATGGCCTTGAAAAAAGGAAAATTATCAAATTATCCCTAACTTAGTTTGGAATTATTTTGAATTTATTGTGTCATGTTTGTCATTACTAGTGGCTATAAAAAATAAGTAATGCTTGCCAATTTGCTTTTCTTTATGGAAGTGGAAATAAGGTATTTTAAAGGACAATTCTATAATGCTATAATCCTATTTTTCCTGATACTCAAAATTTAATGTGCTCATTTGCAGCAAACTGAAGATGAACTGCATGCTGCAACAGGCAAAACAAGTAACAGTGGGCCAGCTCTCATTTCAAATGAATTACTGAATAGCAAAGGTAGTGAAGTTTTAAAGAAAAAAGAACTGGAGTCTGCCATTTCTCCCATCAGCAGCAATGATTCTGGCAGTAGACAGAAGTTGAGAAGTGACCATTCTGGTATAACAGATACTCCTGTGACCACACTGGATGTGAAAGGCATAGTCAGAAAATGTCTTTCTGAAAAGAAGATTTGGGAAGAAAAACTCTTTGTGGATAAAAGAAACATGGCTAAAGAAACAGCAGAAACTTCCAATCAACAACAGTCACCTTCAAGGCAGAATGAGCCTGTCAAGCCTGTCACAGGGGAAGAAATTTTTGAAAAGCCGGGTGTAAAAAGAAGCTTTGAATTAGTTGACACTAGTCCTTGTCAGGAACTTAATTATGTTAAAAAAAGCAATGCAGAATATAAACGTGGCTGTCAGATATCAGAATTTCCAGCAAACAAAAGGACAGGTTTGACAACAGAAATTCAGTCCTTAATGCTTTGTGATGATGGATGCCTACGTGACACCTGCGGAAACAGGGAAGATGTTAAGAGTTTTACTGGCAACCAGCAAACAGTAGAAAAATCACTTACTCCAATTATAGCCAAGAATCTCATGCATGATTTGGATGCAGACTATGAAAGAGATGATATAAAGGAGTATATGAACTCAAGTCTTTTAGGCACTGATGATGAAAAACCTGTGGGAATCCTGAGTGCAGATTCTGACTTATCATTTCCTGAAACGTCTGTTACAGAAAGCCATTTAGAAAAGCAGGTTTTAGATTTAGACAGAAGTGTTAAAGACCTCTCCTTTGAGGAACCAAAAACGGAAGGCGTGCTATTAACATCCCTAGAGTCCCAAGAGACCTCACAAAATGGAGATGAAGCACGTGCTATCCAGGACTGCAAGCTATTACATCATGAAAAGGATAATGACCAAAAACCTATGAAAGAAAATTACCTTGACACAGTATCTTCTCCTTCAGAAAAGATGATGGAAGCACTGAATCTCTTAAAAAATGCTGTTGTTTTTCGAAGTTATAATAGTCCAATTAATGTATCCAACATATCTGAGCCATGTAGTATGGCTTCCTTAGATATAATGGATCTTTCACCTGCTTGTAGTGGCTCGTACCCAACAGCTGTTACTCCCTTACAGAAAGGAAGACCATATAGGGTCTATCAGGTATGTAACGAGACATGTAGAAGCTTTTTGCATGCATTAGAGATCAGTGATCTGAAATTATTTCAGTTCTTAAAGTAGGGAAAATTGAAGTAGTTTAAGGTAGTTTGTCAAAGTGATAGGCTTTCACTTATTGCACTTATGTGGCCAAAATTATAATTTCTGTAAGAGCTTAGCTATAACTGTATGCCCACTGTTTTGTCTCTGGCTCAACGTGGGTTGTCTGTCCGCCTCTGAAATCCTTTGCTCTTACAGCGAGCTGGTAAAGAAAGCCTGTGCTATTTGTCTCAACCTAGTTTTAGTGCAGTGTGGTACTTCCTGCGAGTGATTACAGGTTTCCTTATGTAATGAAGTCTCTAGTTGCATGGTTTTTGTTGTTTTTTCATCCTGCATCCCTCCCAGTCTGCAAATGCTGTTCAGCTTCTGTTAACTGCTATTTGTGCCTGCTATTTTTCTTTCATTCTGGTAGGAGTGATGGTGTAGTGTGTACTGTCAAGTACCAATTACAAGCCTATTGCAAAGATTGGTATAAATAGTAATAGCTGCATGCGAGTTATAAGGTTTTTACTTTGACCTTTTTAATCCTTCTAATAGTAAGTAAAAATCTTGTTGTCCTAAAGCAAGTCAGAGCCCTGATGTTGGATAAGTAGAAGTATACTCTTCAATCAGTGTCTCCTGTTTTGTTTCGGCATAGCTTTACAAGACCTTCATCCAGTTACTTAGGTTCCAGTTGTAGGACTTAAAGCCTTCTGACAGAACTGGCCATGTGACTGATTTGGTGTACCAAAAGGGGATATTCAAAATGTTATTTTTTGGGAAACTTTTTTTTCTGATGTCTTTGTCTGAATTGCTAGCTTCTGGTTCATCTGCATAAATGTTTAATTGACTATGAAACTTAACATGCAGTCAGCTGAAATTGAGTCAGTCTGCACTTCATCTGCTGAGAAATAAATGACTGATGGCATTATATGGTTTCATAACTTAGATTTGAACAGGAGGATACCTTTTTCATATGTTTTTGTGATTCCTTTTAAAATCACATCATTGACTTGATTGCCTGTTTTCTATTTCAGTAGTGGATTCTGTAGCCTTTATGGCATAGTGATAATGAATTGATCTCTGCTGCACTGAAGATGAATTTGGAAACAAGATTATACAAGATATATGGGAATTAAGAGTATATTGAGAAGTAGAGAATGAGAGTCTCTGCAAGATAATTTAGTAGTATCTTTGGGTCATAACAGGAAATCTTTCATTGCAGTCAGCCTGTTGGCTGTGAGAATTTATTGATCTCTTTGCAAGCCTGCATATTTTGTCTTCAAATAATATCTCAAACTACTTTCAGAAGGTTTGTGTAGCTGTAAACAGTCACGAAGTCCAACTTGAGCAGATCTTCATCTGCAGGCATTATGGAACCTGTAGGGTACAGATTAAACAATGAAGGGCCCACTTAATATATTTTGAGTACATCTGGTATGCAATATGTGAGAATTCAGGATTCTCCTTTTTATTTTATAGATATTTGACATGTGCTTGTTTTTCATTGACTAATATTAAGAACTCGGTGTTAAAACTGCAGGCTATTTTGACATTCTATTTAGTAGTTTATCTTCAGATTTGGATTGGAAAGAAGAGTTTAAGAATGGTTGGGTTTGAGTTTTTTTGAGACATTACTTGTGGATTTGTCACTGGAGGAAGAAGTCAGGGAAAAGTGTCTCAGAGTAGGTATCAATTAACTTCTTGCACTTCAAGATGGTTGAGATAAAGAAATGAAAGCACATTTCACGCATACTTTTTCAGGGAATGTGCATTTTGTGACAAGTTCTTGACTTAAGTATCAACCATTACACCCATTATTAAACCTGAAGATGGGAGTTTCTCTGCTAGTTTTGTTTGACATCTGAAATCTCTGTTGTGCCTTTTCAGACACCTCATCAGGGAGATGCTGGCGCACCATACAGGACTCCAAAGAGCGTTAGAAGAGGAGCTGCCCCAGTAGAAGGTGAACGCATCCTAGGGACCCCAGACTACCTGGCACCTGAGCTGCTTTTGTCAAAGCCTCATGGTAAGACAGACAAACCACAGAGTTTGTAAATACTTAAAAGGTGACAGATTTTACATTTCTAAATGTCTCCAGAGCTCTAAACTCTTTCAGTAATACAATAGCAAATTATTGAAAAATACTTAGTGCTTAGCTTTTGCCAACATAAATGGCTGCGATTGCTTCAGCTGCTTCTTCCATTTACTTTTTTCACATGACTGAAGGTTTTGACTGTCCAGCGTAGTCTTGCCTGGTGCCAATCCAATGCTTTGGCAGCTGTGCTTAGGCAGCCTGAGACTTTTATGTGGCTTAGGAATCACAACTTGGTCATCTTGAGTGTCCTTAAAGATTCTTCAGGGAGGGGGAACTTAGGGAAATTTAGTATGAAAGGATGAAGCTTCCAATTATTCTTAGAATGTGTTCCATGTTTATGGATATTAAAGTGTTATGTGCATCCAGACAAGTTTATAAAACTGCATTAAAATCAGTATTTGAGTTGAGTGACCTCATGAAACACTTAAGATTTCTGGCAGGTACTGCCATATAGATGGACAGTAGTAGCCACTAATTTTTTTTTTTTTTTTTGCAAAATACTGTAAGAATTTATGCACTTCAAAGTTGTGCTATTTTATTTTTCTTTGGCTCAAATCTTGAGCTCCACTGAGATTAACAAAAAGTCTGAAATATTTTTCTGCTAACTTGCAAGAACAATTAACAAAAAATAAATGCAGTGTGTCCCTGATACATTTGTTGTATTTATAATTACATTTTATTTCCACCTGAAAAGTATGCTTTTATTTTGTAAAGCTCATAGTCTTAGGAAAATTGTATGAGATCTTCATTGAGAAATAGTGGTTACTAATCTGGGACAGTAAAATTCTGCTGTATGCAGCCAATATACATTAACTAAAATTGCATGAAGAGTTCTAACAATTTAATTGTAATGACTAAAATTACTGAACATATGTAGTTGTTGTTGTTTTGTGCTTCCATTTAGGAATTCTGGTTATTTAGCAGGCATTATAACCGAATAATAGGTTGGAAATGTGATCAATGCTACTTAGTGTGAGACGTGGTTTCAAGGTGACTTCTGTGCAGTTATTGAGTGTTTGCAGAACTTCAGTGATAACTTACAAAGAGTCTGGATTTTATGTCAGGAAATGACAAATTTCCCATTACCTTCAGTGAAACCAGGCTTTTCTGGCTTCAGAACTCAAAACTCTCCGTCAGTAAATATTTCTGGTGTTGTTAACTTGGTTGTAAGTGTCGTTGTAATTCTGAACTATAATCATGTTACAAAACTATTTTATTTCTGTTTCTAACTTAGATTTAACACTGCCATATTCCTTTGTTGCCGAGTTACTACCTTAAGAAAAAAAATCTGCATTCCTATGCCTTCAGAGAATCATACTTGATATTTGATGTTTGTTAGGTTTTTTGCAATAATTGTAATGTTCTTGCTTCATTGTCTTTTCATATGCAGGGACTCTGATCTCTGGTGAGTTTGCCATGTACTGTACAGAAATTGAGTGTTCAGCATAACTTTGTACAGTCAAAGTATAACTAGATCACAATTTCCAAGAAAACTCTTTCTGTATAGAAAGATATGTCCAGTATGCACTCCACATAAGAATGTGTGATGCTTCCACAAAAGTTCAGCAAATATCATATCACTGACTAAACTACTGGAAATCTCACTTAAGCCTATACTTCAGGAGTAAAACCAGCATTCTGAAAGACATTGTGTAACACAGAATAAACCAGAGATGCTTTTTCTCTTTACTTCTTTTCACTTTGTGATCAGTCTGCATTACTTTGTGTAAGGGTGAATAAGGTTCACGTGCTCGGGACCTGGTATTTCTGTTTCTTGCTTCAAATATTGATAGATGTGATTTAGCAGGGATATGGTAGGAGTTAATCTAAGCTTTAGTTAAACTTTGCGTGGGAAAAATTGCTTCTGAAACCCATGTTACTACATTGTTCAGAGTCGTGATCTTATTAGACTTTGACTGAAGCTGGGAATATTTTATCTGAACACCAAAGTACCTCTAACAACAGTGGATGTGGTCTCACTGCTTTGAGATGCCTAGCTTGGTGGGGCACTCCTATTGCTGTTAAAAGTTACTAAAAGTGCATTAGATTCTTAGTTATACATTTCAGTATTCAGCGTTTCTGAACTTAGTCAACCAACAGTCCTTTTGAAATGGCTGAAAACATTTGTTAACTGGGAAGTGTCTTAAATTTTTTGATGTGTCAAAGCCAAGAAAAACCACACTTGTTCTCTTTCAAAGTTTTTTTTGGAGCAAGTGTGGCATCCATTCCTTATACAGTGGAGTGAGCATGGCTTAAAGATGCAGAAAGCTTGGAATGCATGCAGCGGTGTCTGGGATTGCTTTGCCTGCTTGTTTTTAAGTAGGTTAATAAGATGGGTTTGGCAAAAAAAAAAACCTGGAATGTGGAAATCAAAAATTATTTAATAATAAAGGAGAGATAGCTAGCAACTATGTATTGCCCTAATCAACTTCAGTGTAATGGAAATAAATTCCAGCTTCTTGCGTGCTCACTCATATCTGCAAGCTGTCTTCAATATTTTGACATATTTAAACAAATGAAAATTAAGTTCAATAGTTTGAATTCTTGGAGCCTTCTCAAAGAACTGACAGAAGGGTACAGTTTACAACATGGAGTATTCATCCAGGCTCTAGAGCAGTTGTTAAAGACAACTGTTTCTTATCACAAAACGATCTCTTGGAGAAGTCAGTCCTGTGTGATGTGAGTTGATAATTAGATTGCTCTTAAGAGTCCCCTTGCTTGTATCAGTAAACCCTGGTATTATCTATAATGAATTAAGGAGCAGACTGGCTTTAAAAAAGCTCTTTAATATATTTTTAATCTTCTGCATAATTAAGTACAACTTACTTTGTCTCTTCCAAGAAATTTTGCAGGATTTAAAGACTCTTCAGTTTCTGCCATGGCTAATCTTCAAATCTTTGCAAATATCATAAAACCTTGGTGTTGGTGTAATGACCTGGACTTCTCTTATCAGGTTCTGCTGTAGACTGGTGGGCCCTTGGAGTCTGTCTGTTTGAGTTTCTAACTGGAATTCCACCTTTTAATGATGAAACACCAACACAAGTCTTCCAAAATATTTTGAAAAGAGGTAATCTGTTTCAGTAATTTGAGATAGTATGTGTTTCCAATGTTTGTTTTATGGCTTGAGTTACTGAGTTATCTGCATCTTTGTCTGTAGATATTCCCTGGCCTGAGGGTGAAGAAAAGCTGTCTGATAACGCCCAAAATGCAATAGACATTCTTCTAACAATTGACAGTACTAAGAGAGCTGGACTGAAGGGTTAGTATTGAAATTCTCTTGTGGCCTTTGCAACCAATTAAAAAATTCAAAGTAGTGATGTCGTCCTCCTGGAACTTAAGAGTAAAACCTTAATGCCTAATTAAGTTCCATGTGTAGTGCCAGAACACTTAACAAGTTGTAGTATTTTCTGTATTCATTGTGGTATTTTGCCCTTTTGAATAAGGAAAGTTTGGGGGCGTGTGGGTTGTTATTGAACTATTGCTTTGCTTTAATGCTGTCTTGCCATGGACGTTTAGTGTTTGACATCTGATGTATCGAAGTTCGCTTTTACTGAACTCAGTAACAGGCATTTGGGGTTTTTGACTTGACTATATTTAGGAACTTTTTAAGTAAAAGCTTACAGTTTGAGAGAGAAGCCTCCTACAGAAGTTAATTCAAAGGATCTTTTTCTTGGGAATCAGCCTGTCTTTACTGAATATATAGGGGAACACAGACAATATATACTATACAAAGTCTATATAACTTTTTTTCTTGTAGCAGGAGTTCAAACATTTGCAGTTGTAACAGTGACTATCTTAAAAAATGTGAAGGAAGCTTAGTGAGATGTTCTGGGAAGAGGAAGAAATCTTATGAGAACTGCTCAAGAAGTCACTTGTGAAGGAAATTACTATGGAAATGCTTACTTATAAAAAAGACTAAAGGCTAGAAGCTGAAACCAGGCCAGTTCAAATTGAGGAAGGCATATGGTTATAAATGAAGATCATGATCTCACTATGGAATTCTTTTGGGGAGATATTAAAAAGCCACAGAATCTAATGTCTTAATTTGAGGTGTTCTAGTTACACACAAGTTATTTTATGTATTCCTGGATAATAGGGTGAAATCTAGTTTGCCATAGAAATTTGAACTAGATGACAATGGTTTCTTCCAATCTGAAGTTCTTGGAAATTCATTCTTTGTCAGGACCTCTGACTGAATCTGACCTCTTTATCCAATTTATATGCTGTTGGAGTGAAGGTTGGATGAGTAGCTTTCAGGATAACCATTAGGTTTCCTTCATTGTAATTGGGTTTCCGTCGCTGTCATCTATCTCCCCCCTCCCCAACACACTCTCCCTCTCTCTGGTGTGAAGCCTGACTTGCTGAGAAATCCCAGTGCTGTTATGTCCTGGTGCTGTGCTTCTAGGAGTTCAGTCTTTCCAGATAAGAGAAGCTTTAAAGCAGCATTTGGCAGAGAACACTGATATCCAAAGTTTGGTTTGTTTTTCCTCCTTCAAAGATCTGGGCAGGAGCTGACAGCCAGCTGTGGTACACATTAATACTTCATTGTCTTGCCCAAGGAAATCTGCTCACCTTTCAGCTGAAGACAGCTTTCAGTACGTGAGAACTTTAAGAGCAGAACTACATACAATTCTGAGATTGTGGATCTGTGCAGTGTCCTGCTGCATGTATGGTTGCTGAAGCTATTAGGAGTTAGACTAACCATCTGATTTATTGCCTTTTGTCTAAAGTAAACTTTAACATTGTGTTATATTTGATCAGGAAAAGTAGAAATAATAAACAACTGTTAATGTCTTGCTGTCTATCAGCTAAAAGCTTGTGATACACGTTTAGAATTAAAATTTGTGGTGTTTTTCTTGGTGAAACTTCCACCTCCTTCTAAATGTGTTTTGTTTTACTTGTCCTATTTTTTTTCTATTTGCTTTTGATTTTTGTGGTGCAGGTGATAAAAACGTGGGTTTGTATCCCACTCAGCTGAAAAGGAGCTTTCTTGGCTTGAATCAAAGCAGCAAAGTTGCTTTCATTAGGGAGTGGTGTTTCCAGGTTATGCCAAAGACACACTGGATCCTGCATGCCAGAAGTCTCCTTCTGGTCAGAACGGGCAGGGCAGGAGAGTTCTCCTTGAGTCAGAAAGGCTTACAGCTTGGTTAGTTATCCCACCTTCAGGCTGGGAAAGAGCGATCCGGTGGGCTGTGGTAACTTCACCATAAGGGTGTTCAGACTTCTGTGTCTGGTGGTAGGCCAGAGGGAACTGTACCAAGCCGAGGGAGACAGCTCCATGAGCCAGCAAAAGGCAGGTGGCCTGGAGGTGAGAAGGGTGGGAGTGACTCCCGCATGTCTACTCAGCGCAGAACTTTGGCAAAGTTTGAAACAGACTTTGAAGTGATGCTTAACGTTTCTGTGGTGCCCTGTCATGAGAAATGCCCCTAGGGCACCTCTGGTCCACTGTGTGCACTGCCTAGAATAGGTTTGCCAGACAGTTGGCATGACAATAGTTTGATCCCACTGAGGTTGGGGGTAATCAACACCTAATTGTAATTTGCACTTTTGTGACTTTCCAAAACAGCAAAATAGATCAAATCTACTGACAATTAGGCATCACGGGAACAAAGTGACTGTGGGGCTCGGACAAAAGCAAGTTTATAATGCTTATATGAACTTCTGTTTCAGAACTGAAACATCACCCCCTCTTTCATGGTGTGGACTGGGATAATCTACAGAATCAAACTATGCCATTCATACCTCAGCCGGATGATGAAACTGATACCTCTTACTTTGAAGCTAGGAATAATGCTCAGCACCTGACTGTGTCTGGATTTAGCTTATAGCATCAAGATAAGTGAACTTTCTCTGTGGGTTTGCACACTTACAGGTGGTCCTATAACACTAGTTTGATCTTAACTAAGTTTCCTTGCCAAATTTAGTGTGTTTTAAGTTATCGGATTGTTTTTATTATTGTATCCTTTATTCTGAAGTGAAACTACGTATGAAACTTAGCTGGTATCAAGTGCCTTCATGCCTTCATGCTACTTTTTATCTTGCTTACTGCACCTTACTAAGGGGCCAGAGTGTTCTATTTCTTGGAGCTAATAACACTTGGCAATGATGGGGCTTTCTTAACAGCAATGGGTAATTCCAGTTAGGTGGTGTGAAGTTGTTCCAAGTTAGACATGATAGTATGCATTCATGTCCCTTCCCTAATTGTATCTACTTATAACTTGCCTGTTGGTGGTTCAGTGTAATGGCTGTCTTGTTTGGGAGTCACCCTTTCTGACCAGTTTGAATACATATCGTTACTGTTTGAAGCGGAGAATTGAAATCTGCAGCATTGAAATGTCTGTCTTCTGTTTCTCTTATCCCAAGAAGGGTTAAAAGAGGCAGTGTTGTCCGAGGTTAACTTGGCTAGATGTGGCATGTGAGACGGACGGTAGTTCTGCTGGTGGTTATCCTTTCCTAGACAAATGGGGTAGGGAAAGGATACTTGGGGCAAGTCTGTTAAACAAATGCATTGTAACCCCTTATGACGTAGGATGATGGACTGTACAGCATAATCTTAGCAATTGTTTGTTTTAAATAGAAAATGCTGAATATCTGTGTGTGCTCACTCATATCAGATGATGGAAAACAAAAATCACCAGAGTATTAGCTAACAAGTGAAATATTATTCATACTGAAGCTGCTATATATTAAAGACTATAATGTATTGCAAATTAACAGACTGTTTTTCTATAAACTCACAACCAGATCTTAAATTTTACTAGAACTTGTTACTATATTCAGTATTATAAATCCTAATTAGCAGGAAGCATATTTAAATCCATTTTTAAATGCAACACAACTTGCATCTGCTAGATTTAGAGGTTTATTTGTAGGCAATTGTTTAATCTTAAATATTTTCCTTGTGTAGGTATCCTTCTGAGCTGACTTACTGAAGATTTTTATTTCTCAGACTTGTACGTGTTAGATAAAGATCACTTGGGCTAGATGATGGCGCTGGCCAGCAGCCATATACTAGAAGCCAAGCATTTTGCTAGTGATTTTGCCAAGTGGCTTTTGAGCCTTGCAAACTGACACTGCTTGCAGGGGGAGTGAGTTGTGCCTTCATTGTCCAGCTTCCTGGAAGACAAGGTTTACTGATGGAATTCTGAGCAAATGGTGTCTGCTAGGCTTTCTGCTGTCCCCTCAGGTAGCTGGGAAAGGAATGGCAGTGGTGGAAAAAAAGCAAGTTTCCCGGAAGGACCAAAAGAGAGCTACTTCTTAACAGCTCAGAATGACAAATCCCAGCTCTAGGTGTGATAACTCCAACACAGTGACACAGAATCTCGGCAAGCTGCAAAACACATGATAACTCTTACTCCCTTTTAAATTGTTGAATCTTACTGAAGTTAATTGTCACATTAAAAAGGTGCAAGCAATCAAATGTAGTAAATTACTGAAGCAGTATCTGTAGATGACATTCTCTGAATATGACGAGAAGTTCTTTAGCATTTTTCCTGTGTATAGTTAGAATATGTAAACTGGAGGAAGAGAAATAATTTAAGTAATGACTGGTATTTTATGCAATGTGTTCTTTTCCAGTAATCTGGTTTAAGAAAGGTGGCCTTACAAGAATGAATCTCAGTTTCACACTGAGGAAAATACTCTAAAATAGTGTAAACCAAACACCACACCAGCCCTTTGTACTTCACAGCTGGTTACCACCTGTTCCCCTTTTGCAGTATGATACCTTCCCTTCAAGGCAGAAAAACTAGTTACAGTGGTATGACATTTTAAAGTGGTGTGGTTCGACCTCCCGGGCAGCTGTTTGCTCACACCCTGCAGTGGGATGGGGCAGAGAAATGGAGGGGGGGGAATGTATTAAAAAAAAAAAAAAAAAGGGGGGTGAGATAAAAAGCTTAATGGGCCCGAAAGGGAGAAAAATAA
>Ga0181612_131763_pt1 | contig 18376 bp, 9 predicted proteins | sample HoacroProtozoa21_FD_119630 | JGI IMG/M metagenome (GOLD analysis project Ga0181612, IMG submission 119630) | Hoatzin crop microbial communities from Cojedes, Venezuel. Combined Assembly of Gp0051906, Gp0051904, Gp0051908
ACAGAGCTGAATCATCAGTAGCTCAGGCCATTGCTGTTGATTGACAGTGGAAGGTAAGCAGCCTGATCTGCTTCTCTCAAAGACTACTTTTAGTTGACCTTTAGTTTCACTGAGACTCGTGTGACACAGTGAGGAGACGCTGAGCCAGTCACGGGGAGAAGGACACGCTGGCAGCATCCTTTATCTCTGCACAGCAGAAGATCTGATAGCATCCAAGGAAACCTCTGCTTTGGACACTTCTCTCAAGCTCACTTTCACCTGGCACAGCAATAGGTAAAGCCACAGGAGGAATTAAAGTCCTTTTAGTGTCACTGTGATCTGTGCTTGTCATCTCATGGCCTGAAGAGCCGGAGATGACAACTGTGCAAGGTACCGTCTCTGCAGAGAGTGACACCCTGCACGGGTGACACCCAGGGACGATCCCCAGTGTCCTGGCAGGCCATGATAAAGCACAGTCCCAGGTCTCAGAGCTGGCTCCTCTTGTTGCACAGTGCAAATCAGACAGGTTTCTAGACACCATTCTGGTGGCTAGGAGAAAAATAGGATGCATGGAGATGTCTAAGGATTTACTCATGCATTAAAGCATATTTTTAAGTTCTGCCAAAACAGAAGGATTAGGGAGGGATTTTTTTAATCTGTTTTTCAAAGATTGCTTTTAGTTGTGGTTTGGCACAACAGCATTGTAAGTCTTTCAAGGGTTGAACTGAGTAGATCAGTGTCCTTCATAAATATGTCATCATAAGCTGGGACTAAGGTCTGGTACAGCAGGGAAAGGACAGAGACAAAGGGCAAAGGCATACAAACTGATGGGCGTTGTGTTCTTGTGATGAGGCCTCTTCAGCATGGGGTTTGCCTGGATCAGGAAGAGGTGAAAACAGGTGGTTTTGGTGAAGGCCAAAGGGATTTCCTTATTTCTTGTTCCACAGCCTTTTTCCCCAGGAAGAATAGTTTTCTTCTGTGCTCCCTCCATCTGCTGCTTGTCTACCACCTTGCAAGGGATGTGGGGTGGAGGTGCTGCTCACTCTCTCACACGGGCAGGTTTCATTGTCAGATTATGAAGGAAAAACCCTGATAAAAAAGGAAGGGCGGCAGGAAGGGAGAGAGCCCCAGGCCGACAACTGGGGGTCTCTCTCAGTTCACTCATCCACCACTTCTTCATGTCTCGATGCGTTAATATAAACAAACACGTATCTGCCTGCACCCAAATTAACAAGCAATCCTTTAGTGTCTGGTTGCTGCTCCCTGCACTTCTTTTTGCACCACACTTAGCATAGAGATATTGATTGAAAGCCCTTTTTGCTCCTATAGTTCAGGACAGCAGAGAAGAACTAGATAAAGCAGTCATTTGCCCTAAAGGGCCTTGGTTGGAAGTAATGGCTTTCACAGTAGCCAGAATCTGAAATGTAAAGAGACAAAATTTAGGAAAATGAGGAATCCACCCAAGGGTGAACACTAGTTTTATTATTGTAGAGTTCCAGTAATTTGATCTGCAGAGGCAAATCAGATGACTGAGGGTGTTAAGCACCACAGCCTGGGTGGCTGGACTGGAGTTGCTGCTCTGTACACTAATGAAACTTCCCTGTTCAACCGGGAAAGTCTCTGTGCATGGAGATGACTCAGAACTGCTGATGAAAAGTAAAATTGTAATGCACTGTCTCTAGTAGCAGCGTAGGGAGGAAAAATCTTTTATTATTTCTGCAGTGCTTCGGGAAAGAAGTGCTTGTAAAAATGGCCTTAGCATGGACTAGAGACTCTCTGCTGAGTCCCTTCTGAAGTCTTGCTGACATGCTGTCAACAGGCTATTGAATATTGCAATTAACTTTCAAACATGCTAGTGAAGTAGACAAAGACAGAGGAAAGAAACTAAGTAGCTGCTGGAGAAATGCTTTTAACTAATTCCAAGATAGGAGCACCTCTTTATTTGAAGGGGGGGGGTGTCTACCTCTCAGATTGGAGGTTCATTTATTTTCATCCATTCTGTCACAAGCTCCATCATTTGTCTCTGTCTCTAAGTGCACGCATGCCAGAGCAGGGACCCACGTATCATCGTGGAGGACATATACAGCACAGCATGGATGCAAGCCAAAACTTTGTGAGCTCACAAATCACACACCGGTGTTTGCCAGGCAGTCTCTGGACATGCTGGAGGGGTGTTCACATGCCTGTGCGTAATCTGGATGCCACAGTGTGAAAATATACTCGTGGTTGATGACTTATTTTAAAAATTATGTTTGCCTGCGGCTTCGCTCTCTAATGGTCTGTGACTTATCTGGAGGAGGCTACTTTACGCAGAGCTACCACATAAATGATGCAAACAAACTGCAGTCTCACATCTTCGGGTGTGTCCAAGTTGCAGTGGGCAGTTTTAGCAGCAGCAGGACCTCCATGCTGGGAACAAGCATGTCCTTTGCTGGTGACCTTATCTCAGCTTTGATCTGATTCTTCTTCAGTGCTTGAAGATAAAGCAGATCCAGACAGGAAAAGGTGAAATGAAAGCAAAGAAGCAATGTGCAATTAGAGGGAATTTTTGAAATGTTGACAAGCCAGGGTTTTCTAATAATTAGATTAATTTGTTAGTGTACAGTCAACACATAAAATTATAAGCCATTCAAGCTTCTGTTTGCCTGTTCCACAGCTCACACTCTTTGCATTCCATACTGATGAATCTTGTGTTCTCTCCACCTCGGTAAATGCTATCCACGTTGGATCCTATTGCAGCTTCTTGTCATGCACTATGAAAAGATGTCTTTCTAGCTAGTCTCCTAGGGATATTCACAAAATCCCACATCACAGTGGAGCTCAACTAGGCTCTACACTCCATGTAATTCAGAGCTGGATTTGAAACTCCTTACATCTTCAGGGTAGAGGGACTGAAATTCAACTCATCCTTTTAGATTTCCTTACTGGACTCCATCTTCAAGGGATGGAATATGCTGCATCAGAAGAACGATTAGGACATTAGCTGGCAGTGCTCCTAGTAGTGAATTGTCTTCATATCTGACCATATAGGGTATTAAGGACCACAGTCCAAAACTCTTTTAATAAGAAAACAACATGAAATCTAGGCTCTGTGGTTACAGGTAAGAAGGACAGCTGTGCATTGCAAAATGCAAGGAAAGGAGATTTCAAATACATCCCTACTGTTCCTGGAGAAGATAAAGAACTTAACATAAAAGGATAAAGTCAGCTACAGTGGGGATAATATCACTTTTAGTTTGCAGTAAGAAAGCAAAACTGAATGGGTTTCTAAGCGTCAGGAGCATTATTTCATTATCTTAAAGGTAAGTCAACAAAAATAGGGCACTTCCTACTTCAGACACAAACCAGAGAAAGGCTAAAACTGGAAAAGATAAGGTCTATTCTATATGGGAAAATAGACCTCCATGTAAAGGCAAGATTAAGAAATGCTGCATTACCGATTCCTGGCTAGGATAAGACTTTATCTGACTGACATGTAGATGAAAATTACTAATGCTGACCTCCTCTGTCCAAAGCCCATATTAAAGGACATGGAAACAGCTTCATGAACAAAGCACAGAACCAAGATTGTTTGTTTCCTTCTGTTTCAGGTGTGCAGTACACATGAAATAACCTTTCACACTGCCTATGGAGGTAAAAGTTTGTTCGGATTTATGAATGTTTCTTTGACATCCTTCTTCAAGTGTCTCCAGAGCATATTCTTTGTCCTGAGAGTTGCTTTCTGATTTTTTTTGTTTTTTCTCAACTGAAGGCAAATTACTATAATAGCAAGATAAGACTTTATAACTATTCAGATTCTAAGACACTAAATTAAAGTGTCAGTTCAGTGTCAAGGACCTTTACACATCATATAGCAAAGGTGAGAACAGGAAGCAGTGGTTATGATAGGAGCTGCAACAGGGTTATTAAGACTGAAACCACAGACAAACAAGGAGCTTCTGCAGGTTTTCTCCTCTGGGTGGTGACATCTGGGGATACATGGTTCCTCATGCAAAACAGATGTTCGACTGATGTTGTAGGAGATCATCCTTTGCATAGTGCCTGTTTACATGTCTCCTAGATTTTGAACATTTTCAACTAGTCTGGATACGGTTGGAACGTGCAGAAAACTCCAGGGTTTGTACTGTACATTTGGCCAGGACACAAGAAAATATTAGCCTCATCTCAGGATTTTGTTGCAAGCTTCCCAGCCCAGTGTAGAAAGTCTGAAGATTCTTTAAAGTTTGTACATGCTGATGTCAACAGAGCCCCTCGCTGTGAAAATAAAACTGAAGATAATTTCTGGCACAATTCAGAACGATACATAGTTTCATGGTGACTTCTCTATAGCAAATGCAAAGCTTTATCTCTTTGCTTGGCACCATGTAAGATGTTTGACATGTGAATTTGAATTGATGTCTATCCACAGGACTTAAAAGGCACTGCGGGCCAAAACATATGGGCCACTTTTTAAGGCCCTTGTCCTCAGTGCTCCCTGCAGAAGCAGAGAAACAGTATCAATACTCTTTTTTTAATCCATAAGAAGATGAAATATGGAAAAGTTAGGTGAGTTGCTCAGGGACCGCAGGAAATCAGTAACAGCAGTGCCTCCGAGTTCCGTTTCCCAGATGCTCTACGTGTGCCCTTGCAGAACGTTCTCTCCCACTGCCGAGGTGGTGGTGGGCTGCCCAGCTACATGGTCAGAACACCCATTGCTAGTGGGGAAGCTACACCCCCCTCCAGTCCCATGTTGAATCTGCATGTCTTCCAACTGCAGGTCTGTTGTTTCTGTTTGTTTCATAGATTGGAGAAGAAATAAAACGCTGTAGTTTAGCAGTGGTCTGACAGCATTTGACCCTTACATGACAAGCAGTGTTCCTCAGCAGCATGCATCAGAGGTTTGCTTTGGTTTACATTTATTTTGTTCAACTTCATCTCTTGTAGGCATCCAAAGTAAAGCCAATTGGATTAGACAGGGTGGATCTCTCGGCATCTTGAAGTAATCTGTAAGGAACCAGCAGCATGATAGTCATTAGGCAGCAGTTGCTGCAAACAGCTTCGGGGAATTTGTCTCCACTAAAGAGTTCTCATGTCAGAGGGAGGATTGGGAAAGCCTCGGCTAACAGGGTTTTGTTTGTCTTGGAAGAACTTCAGGGAATCACAGGGAAAGTTGAACGTGACTGGTGGAAATGACTCCATCCAGCTTTTTACATGAGTCCCTTGGAAGCTGTTGCTCTTCCAGTTTCCCTGTATCTCTTCTAACTAACCCTTTCCTAAAAAGCACTGTCATAGCTCTATCTCTGCTGCATTCATCATGGCAAAAAGCATGTGTCTTGCTGTAAAAACAATGAAATTCCACCAAAATCAGAGCACAATTAAGCCACAGGTGTACAACTTGAAAGATTTTTCAGGGTGTTTCACACACGTACATTGACTTGTCCAGAGAGCGACTACTAAATTTTCTTTAAAAGTCCTTAAAGGTGAATAAGTCAGGTAGCAGACCTTCATATTCTGCTTACCACATTTCACTTTGCGAGTGGGATTTTCCAAGCAGCTTTGCCCTTACACTGCTGGCACTGAAGCCAGTGGCAAAACTAAGTCTATTCAGGAATCAGTGTTTATCAGTCTACCTGACCCTGCAATGGTCCCAGCACCTTCCCAGAGGATGGCAAATTTGCAGACTCAAGCAATGCCATACACCAACAGCTCAGCAAGAGAAACAGCTGCAAGGAATACTGAGGATTTGAGAGCTGCCAGGCAGACCTGAAATAAAACTGTTTTATAGCTAGAGCTTGGCAAGGATGATTAATTTTGAGAGTTAAAAAAAAACAAAAGAAGAGCAAATTACAATCTCTTAATTTTCACAGAGTTTCTTTGCATTGGCAAGGAATTGCAGTGCCCTGTAAAGCCCAGGTTAGCTAAGGTTATTCTGACTTTATTGTGCGGGTGCTCAGTCAGAGCCTGTGGGCATCTTGTTCTTTTGAAATAGCACTTTTATAAGCAGCTGAGAGGAGGCAGCGATGGGTCTGGCTGCTTCTTGGTCTGGTCTGTTCTCTGTGAAAAACCCAGTAAACCTCATCTTAGCTGCTCCTGAATGCTTGATGAGTTCATGTCAAATGTGTCTACGAGTGAGGACAACATGCCACAGGTCGGCCCAGGACTGGAAATGAGATATACATTCCCAAAACCAGGTACCAAAACAATCTCAGAGTTATCCTGGGCCAGAGTGTTTCCCCAGTGTTTGGGTTAAAAATCCAAGACTGAATCCAAGACTAGGATGAACTTCCAAATTTTGCACATCCCTGAAAGAAAGATTCCATTCACATACACCTATATTACCACAGCTTGCTCTTTGCTTGATAGCGGTCCTGGCTCCATGCTCCACTGCTGCTGGATTGCTGCAGGGTGCCTGTGCAGTACCTGTGCTCCTGGAAAACCTGCAGGCAAGGGTCTCAGGGTTCCTCTGACAGCACCCCTGGGGGCATGCTCAGAGCAAGCTTGGGTTCCCACAGTTTCAGAGGGTCAGAAATGTGCATCAGATCTGGTCTTGAAACATGAAAAAATATGGAGGGACTTGAGGAAGTTTGGAAAGCTTTGAGATATGGCGCATGGAACATCCTCACGCCCATCCACTGTATGAGATCTGGTCTTCAACTGATTCCTGTTGGTATAACCTTTTCTACAGAGCTTAACCCCAAAAGAGTCAATATACATAGAAACATCTTTGTACAGAGGAGGAACAAGAGCCAGAGCTCCAGCCCTGACACGTGCCCAGATGGGCTCCTAGTGACAGTGCCCTGGAAAGATCTGCACTCCCAGGCAGATACAGGGAGGCACTACCATTGCACTGAGTCTTGGCCCAGCCTTATCAGCTTCTTCACCAAGATGACTCAACAGAAATACCAGCAGGCTTTGAAGTTGCTGAACCAGGCAGCGACGTCCTGTCAGCTCAGCACTGTTCCAGTCCCAGCAGAAAAAGAGCAAGGGCACTCCACCACACCCAGGGCAACATGCTTTTCCAGGCATTAACCTTTGCATTTGTTTTCATTTGCTGCTGTCAGAACAGCACAGCAGGATCTGGCCATTTGTCAGAGACATTGGCCATGTTTTATGAAATTACAGGCTTTTTCACAGCCTCTTGACCTCAGGAATCTGTCATGCAATGATTCGGTTCCACGGGGGAACCTCTGAAGAGAGGTTTCATTCATCATCACAGTCCCCTGGCATATCAACACACTGTCCAGGTGGGAGAAGTGGATCAGGAGAATAGTTTTGACTGGATTGCTTAAGAGTAGTTCACTGCCAGGAACAGAACCAGAACACTTCATTGCCACGTTACCACTTGCATGTCTGGTGCAACAGTGAACAACGTACTCTGCAAATGTCAGGAAGACATTCTTTCACATATTAAAAGCAGAAACTTATGTAGATCCTGGAGACCAAATAACACAGTGATGAAAGAGAAAAATCTTTGGATTTTTTTGTTTCAAATGAGTTGGGCAGTATCCAGTGGTTTTTGGCATTAAAAGGAGAATGAGCAGAAAAAAACATGCAAATAAATTTTGGCTTGACAGGGTTTTTTGGTTTAGATCTGAATTAGAACTCATTAATCAGAATCAATATGTGACATGTGTGTGTTGGCATTAAATGATACCAAGGCAATATCAGCATGCATATGCCATCAGCAACAGGTAGACATGCACTCAGGTTCCTATTCATGACCATATCACGTGGATACCCACAGCAGAAATGTCTGTGTTCACACCCAAGTCCAGCCCAAGCCTGCAAGTTCTGATAATTCGCAAGGTGCTTTCTCACGTCAGCCACTATCCACAAGATCAGCATCACTAGTATTGCAACACACCTGTAAACTGGAGGTCTGGAGTACAAGTGGTCCCACTACTCTCTTCCCTCACACTGTAACACCACTTCCACCAGCTCATGAGCCTTCCAGTCTCTCCTTTCATCCCCTCCCATGTGACGCTAATTCCTTCCTTGCAGTTTTGCCTAATCTGGCAGCACAGTTCGTATTGATCTCAACTGGCTGTCAGTCCATCCCCTTGAATTTCTGCTTTTGTTCCCACTATGAAACAGTTTTGCACGTAAGCACTCAGCTGCCTTTGACCTGATGAGGCTGAACTGCTGTGAACCCAAAAGTGTACGAAGCAGCTCTGGAAAAGGGCAAACCAGTTTTTACTACATAAAGCAGGATGTAGTACTTAGCGTTTCAAGCAATAAAGCCGTCATCTTCATCTCCCCTGCCCTGTTCCCATAACAAGGTACTTGCTTTCTAAGAAGCAGAGGAACAGTGGGCAGTGGCAGGGTGGTCTCAAAGGACAGGGATGGGCAGGCCACTTCAGGCTGTGGAGTAGGCAAGCATCCACCAAACTACCCCTCGGGATGTCCCATTCAGCTATGACCCCATAGACTTCCCGCAGCAGATGGTACCAAGGGCTGACCACCAACTTTCCATAGATATGTGGAGCAGGATAGAGATCACACCTGGAGCTCAGTAATTGCAATGCTGGATTATTTTTTATTTCGCTCTGAGCTCAGCTGGCTTCCCTTTATCTGGAGACCTCCCAAAGGATTCGTACAGGAGGGGTCTCAGTGTGCCTGCAATCTCATTCCTAATTGGACTCTGGTCAACTTGACAAATGAAGGGCTGAAAACAACATGAGAAGTGAGAGAGGTGTCAGTATCTCTGTCGTGATGGAAACCACAATAATATGGGGACATAATTCCCACTGAGCAGGTTTGATACCAGCAGAAATGAATCCTTGATCGCTGACATGCTGGATGGCAAATCCCAGAGGTTTTTGTCCTCCCTGCCCTGTGGGCACTCTGCAGTGGGAGGGTGGCTGGGTCACAGGCCCTCTGCAAACAAGCTGTTGCATCTGCAGCCTCTTCATGCTCTTCCTGATCCTCCTCTACCCCTAAGGGGAAACTTAACAGTTCTCAGAGCAGAACTTCAAGAAGGCTGGACAAATGTGTCCATGAGGAAAACTTTGTTGAAGTACAGCATTAGTTCATAAAATAGTTATAGTTGGTTAAGCCAACAGACCTTTGAGAAGTTCCTCACAACTTTCAGGAATGCACCTTTCATTCTTGACTTCCCCTCTGGTTTGTCACCCTTCAGCTGCATGGTCTCCCCTTGTACTCAACACATTGCCTATCCCAAAAGAAAAAATCCAGGCTCTGCCTTGTCAAACAGCCTCTACATGGTCTTACTAAGAGACAAACTTTCACCTGAGGGAAATTAAAAATCTCTTAAGCAAACACAAGAAAAGCTGAACTGCTCAGAGTAAAAGTCCAGCTTGACCAGCATTCTGTCTCCAGCTGTGACAAACTGGGGAGGATCAGGGAGAAATAATAAGCAGTAGAACAAAACTTGCACGAACACTTCCCTGACAGGCACTCGCAGTTCTGGCAAACAGCATCAGGTCTTCCCGATCCAGAGGTTGCATCCAAACCACAGACATCAGCAGTGGGGATACAACAGAGATAATAAGATCTCCAAACTTCACTTACAATGTACGGTCATTGCAGAGAAGAACTAGCTGTTCTCAAAGGAAAATAAGACGGACCTCTCTGGACCGTCCATCAGAGAGGAAATCTGACCCCTGCCATTTGCTGTCTCCCCATATGTGCTGGGGATCAGGGAGACAGTTGCTTGATAACCTGTGTCTAGAAGGAGGACACACATTCACATGAGCTCCATGCTGTTGTGTGTTTTGCTCTGCATTTCAACTTACTTCAGGTTTGCATTGCTCAAGCCTGCTGCTGGCAGAAAAAAATCTGACCATGCTCCTGCCACATGTTTTCTATATGTGGATTTAATCAAGATTCATTTTGTTGAACTGGTTACTACTGCTCATGTCACTGCAAAATACCCGAAAGCCATGGCAGAGGACTTTATCAGAACATAAATAGCTAACAAGTGACATATTCACTCTCAGTCATAAAGCACAGTATAGTTGATATATCACCTTTGCATAACTAGCCCAATCTTGATCCAGGGGCATAAAAGGAAATATAAGTGGCATTGCTAAGACTATAACAGGGTAGAAGTTGCAGCGTGTAACTGTGCAGGCACTTAGTTATTGCACTGCCATGAGTGTCAGTACATACAACAAATCCATGTTTCCCTTCTATTCACTGACTTCCTGCCCTGCTATGTATTTCGTCAGGCAGTTACATAGTCCATCAGTACCAAAGTTCAACTCCATGCAAAACCTCTGTCTCTGAAGATGTCAAGGGCCCCATGTAGCCCTGTAGTTGTAATGTGAAAGGCATGAGGAATGTCAGCACCTCCATGAGCCTGTAAGCAGCACCATCTTATTTTCAGCTCTTCAGTGCTGAGTAAGCTGGAAAAAACCTATCACATGCTCTTTGTTCTCAGGGCAGACTCTTGTTTTTATTAGAACATCTTGAACAGAATCTCATCTCAGTTACATTGATAAAAATCCAGTTATGCTACTACAGACAACTAAAGTATTTCAGACATATCCTGGTGTGGCTCAGAGCAGAGTGTGTCCCTGTACTCACAAGGCACTCCTCGAGGAAGTTGATAAACACCATCTGGAAGCACGGGAATCCACACTTTGGATGCAATATTGCACACAAGCGTCGTACGTCAAGCCATTCATATCGCACAGTTAACAGATGATGACAAGATTAGGTAGACCTCTTTCAGTTCATGTTTGCTCTTATCTTGCTGTTGAAATACAGTGTTTTGGCTAGGGAACCACAATAGAAGATGATAGGGGATTCCAAGCTGAAAATAGCTGAGCAGTCACATGTTCAAGCTATGGCCAGAGTCCAGCATTGGGAAAGTAGGTTCATCACTGTTGACTTTAATTCATTTTTAGAGGAAGGAAAAGAGGGCAAAGCAAAGGTTTGTGTAGTTCCCAGGCTGGTCTGCTGGAGCTCAGAAAAGTATGGCATGAGTGCTGCTACCACCACTTCTGTCTTTTCCTGAGAGAAACTAGACAAAAACTGAGGAATAGACCGTGGCTCAATATAAGCTGCAATCTTAACCTAAACTTCATTGCAAACACTCAGGAATTCAAGAGGCCACCTGCAGCCCCTGTGGTACTTTGACCCTTGTCTCTGCGAGCTGTAGGAGTCAGGAACAAGGATACCCTAAGCTGCTCTTGTTGACACTGTGTCATGCAATCATGGCTTAGCTGACAAAAAATGGGCATTGCTTTGCAAGACACTGTCAAAGAGATCAGTGAGAGCCCAAAGGTAACTTCTAGGTATGGCTGAGCTTTGCTAACATGAGACCACAGATTCAGGAGCTAAATGCAGTTTTAGGGTGTTCAACCAGGTTTGAGACCTACAGCCTCACCCTGCAGATCCCTGATCCAGCACAGATTCATACTGCCCACCTAAGCTTGTTCCCAACACTGAGAAATGGGGGTATGTTTATCCTGGTAAATTCTCTGCTCTATCAGTTATCATGTCTTCCCTCACCCGGCACAAACACCATGTCTACCCTGCGTAGTTCAGCAGCAGCATGCTTGGATGCAGCCTGGTCCTACTCCAAGCTCAGCATCGTGCCAAGCTGGTCACTAATGACTGCACAACCATGGACTCCCCTGGGCAAGACTCTAGGGATCCCTCTCCATGCTTACTTGAGAACAGACAATATTCAGTCTTAGCTGTGAAAGTGAAGAACTGTCATCTTGCTGAGGACACAGCACATAGAGATTGAACTAAAACCTTAAAGCAATTTAAGGCAAAAATAGTAGACTGCAAATTTAGGATCTATTTTCCTTTTCATGACTGAGTGCCAGCAGATAGGGCTACATGATTTTTTTAACAGATACACATGGTTATGGTAACAGAGTAGCTGGACAGATATTCCAGCCAAGAGTTTCTCTGGTACTGGTACCCACATGAGACCTGAAAATCAGTCCCTCAATGACTCCAGCAAGACCTTTCCAGGAACAGTGCTTCCAGTCATGGATAAAATACCAGAAAGGTTGCAGCTGGGGGAGAAAGGGGGGGAGAAGGAATTTGAAATAACTGCAGTGTTTCAGAGATGGGAAGCGAGGATTTCTGAGGCAAGGCCAAAGACTGGTCCTTGCAGAGACCAGCTTTGTGCAGGGAGGCAAGTGTGCCAGCACCTGCGGCTCTCTTGGGCAGGCTGTCCCTCTACTGAACAGCTTCTCCTCCTGCAAATGAAAAGCCGACACTAAGCTCCAGCCCAGGTCGTAACTGAAGCAGTAGCTTCACAAAAGTCCTGTGTCAACGGTGTACAAAACACAGAGAGGGGCGAGTCGCACTGTCCCACAGCCTTGGCCATGGTCAGGGAGCTCTTCATCCTCCAGGGGACTGCTGCAGGGAACACAGCCCTTGTCTCCAAATTTGTCTACGCTAATGAATCAACGGATCCAATTATAACTCTGTATTAGCTGAATTTGGGACAAAACAGGGGAGAAGGCTGCAATTCATCACCTGGGAGCCCTGCTTGGAAGCGCCGTTTCTGTGACAGTAGAGGTGGACTATCCTTGGCCAAATCACCACGGCTGTTGCCAAGGGGAAGTCCAAAGAGTTGACTGGTTTAGGCAGAAGAGTCTGTTGAAAGATCAGTTGGGCAGATAGCCTACTTCCTGCTGAAGCACTGTTTGCTCTGTTCTGCAAGAGTGTTTGTGAAGGGCTTTAGGTTTATTCTTGGCTATCAAGATGGGACGCACTACAGATTTCAAGAGGACAGAAAGTTCAAGTCCACCTAAGCATAACAATCTGTCATTTACAATGGGCTCAGATCTTTGGTGAGCTCAGTGTAGCCCTCTTCCACTGTAGTGAAAAACCATGCCCAGAGGTGGGTGCCATGGCACAGACACGGGCAAAGGTGGGTCAAATGCTGAGTACTGACGTCGAGTGCTAAGAATATTTTTAGCATCCAGGGCACAAGATGTTGAACCAGACATCTGTCATGTGCCATTCACTAGCAATTTGCCACAGGCAGAGGCTCATTTTTGAACGGGTGATCCAAGAAACATAGAAATCTTTCTCAGTGAAGTGGGTGGTAATGATGTGCAGTGTCGTGTGGCTGCTGTTGCTGAGTGAGTAGTATCTAATACAGCCCTGCACAGTCGCCACATGGCTGGTCTCTTAACACAATGCATTCTGAAATGACTTGGGATTTAGAAGTGCAAAAGGATCTGTGGAAAGGCCAGAGCTTTTACCCTTTTTTTTTTTAATGCTCTGTTTTCTACTAATAGAAATTACTTTTGCCTAAAGTCTTTGTAGCTGTCTTACCTCTGCTATTGAGTTCGCAGCATCAGTGTCACATCCTCCCAGTCTCAGTAAAGGTCTCTTGTTCTGTCAGTGTAACATTGCTCATTTGTAACTTATGAGATTTGTGACTCATTTATACCCCCAAGTTATGCCTTTTCTATTCAAAACTCAATTTAAATTTTACAATATTATGCCATAAATCAGTGACATCAGAAACAACAAATTTAAACTCTGAGGTTATAAGAAAATTACTCTGCATTAAAAATGTCAATAATACCAGCAAAGCAGTTTGAAGGACTTGAGAGGAACTACAGTTGAAGATCAGAAGAAGGTCCATATCCACCACTGGGTTAGTGATCTTTTTATGTTTCTGTCCTGGCTGATTGGAAACCTTTAACCTTTCCAAAAAAGTGAAGCAGTTGCCAAATGAGTCAACAACATCTAATCTGGAAAAAACAGCCAAATGTTAAGTAACATTAATTGCCTCTTTCTATGACATGTGGTGAACAGAGCAAAGTTCTCCAGAGTGTGGTGGGAATTATCTCCGGGTAATTGTCAAAGCACCCTGAGTCTGCCTGCGCTCATATACACCTTCCCAAGAGAGCCTCTCTTGTCACTGCTGATTTGTATCTCCACTTTGGCAGCACTGGGAAATTCCTAGTGCTTTGTAAATCAGTCCTACAAACAGTGACACCTCTGCACGTGCCTCTCAGACATTTCTCAGCCAACCTTTACCACTGCTCCGAAGTGACCATAGGAATTTAAACATCCCATAGACAGCTGTATTCAGCCGACCAAGAGGGAATTTCCATTCAGGGAAACAGTCCATCTTCCTATCCTTCCCGCACCCAGATTTCAAAACAATACAAGAAACTATTCAGAAATTGTGATGTGTGACACATTGGCTGTACAGCAAGGAAAGCAAGGACCAGGATGGACCGATCTTTTGGAGAAGTTTCCTGCCAGTGTGGTCTGCTAGACTGAGAGGCAGTGTCCTGAAAGGATACCAGTGGAAACTACTGCCAAGCTTTAGAAACCATCGAAGACTGCTGAGCAGTCCTGTGTTTGTCAGGGGATGGAAGCAAAGATCTAACAGGTGTTTTTTATCTCTTCATATGCAGCATTCAGGTACCACAAGCATCATTACATTTCCTCAGGTTTTTTTCCTGATTTCAGCCCTTTTGATGCATATATGGAGGAAACTCTGTGATGAACGCTCTCCTTTAACCACCAGCTCCCAGTGCTTCTGCGCAACATCCCTTCACCTAACAGTGGCACTGCACGGAGCCAGGCAAGGATGAGCACTCTCAAACTGTTTTCCTGAGAGCTGTAGCCCTCTTTTGTACTAAAGTTCAGCCCTTCTCAAGAGGCAGGAGAAAATTCAAGATCAACAGAAACTCCGTGTGCTGGGCTGCCTTTATTTATTACCAATTTTGTTACCATCTTCCCCCAGAGCTTAGAATTTCACAATAGCAAGTTCTGTCAAGAGGCCTTTTCCTGTTCCTATGGCACTCTTTGCTCACTGGGGCTAGGCGGTATTGCCAGCACCACAGGGGACATTGAGAAAAGAATGGCAAGCGCAGGTGAGCTCAGCTCCAAAGGCACCATCAGAGACGGAAAACACCAAATCATCCCTCCCAGATGGGCAGTAGCTTCCTAGAGAGGCAATTTACGAGATCAAGATGGCACTGAATGCAGGAGCAAATGAATCTGACAATGAATGTGCCTTCCAGGCTGGACAATCAAGATAAAGTAACGACTTGAAGTTGTTTAACTTTTTGCTAAACTTCAAGAGAATGAAGGGTTCAAGGCAAATGCACTCAGTCAGCGTTTGAGATCTTTCAGTTGCTGTTTCATGGGACCACGGGTTTCAACAAACTATGGATTTCTGTGGCAAAGGCTGAGTGGAAAATTAACTGTATTTTATAGACAGTAACATGATTTTTGCTTTTAAAACAACTGTGACAAGACCACAGGCTCAGGTGGAACCAGTTCAGGAGCTGGTGTATTGCCAGGTCAACAGCAAGTTTGGACCTTGAGTGTTTGATCCAGGGTTGAACAGCTCAGGAAATCTCATTTCCATTCTTATGAGCTTGTTCCACAGCCCTGCACAGCTTACAGTTAGGAATTATTTCCTGACATCCAGCTTACACTTTCCTCCAATTAGTCATTCTATTTCTCTTAACTATACCCCTACTGTTCTCCTAATTGCTTTCCTTTTCTTGTTGGTGTGTACACCCTTCTGGTGTTTGCAGATGATTACAGTGCCCTATTAGTCACCGATTAATTTGTACCATTTCCATTTTCCTTCGTATGTCAACAGCTTGAGGCTTTCCATTTTTTTTGTTCCTCTGGCTTTCCTCTCACTGGAGAAAGCAGGCACACTCCCCAGCACAGAGCATTTACACCACCTCAAAAGACAGCTGAGCAAAAAGCATTAACATCTCTGGTCTGAGCTTAAGGAGGTTTGCCTTCTCACATCAGCTGATAGTTTTCAGGTTGTTCCTCTTGGGATGCTGCTCTCCATGCTGGCAAGGGATGTAAGAGACACTGCCATCTCCCTTTTGGCAAAAAAAAGCTGGGGATGTTATCTGTCCATGAAATACTTGAGGGTAAAGGGACAAAAGCTCCAAAGCTTTAACGTGGTCAGATGACTTGGGTCATCACCAGCTTTCCCTTGGGCTTTGTGGCCACAGAACAAAATGTTACAAAGGAAAGCAGCACTCCCAGATACTGAGGGATGCTCTGCAAAGGCACTGAGTGGCTGCATCAGGGCAGGAGGGGGTGCTTTGCTCTTCCATTGCAAAAACTGAGGCCTGCTTGAACACTCGGCCTCAGGCTAAGGCCTGATGGTTCCCTTTCATGCTGTTCATTCTGCTGCACAGGGCCAGCTTTAACTCACAGGGTGGGGGAGGTTGGGAAGGCTCTGTGATCTTAAAATAATAACTGTCAGCAGCAACTCACATAGAGATGACACACAGTAAGACTGGCAGTGGATCATACATCATCTTGAGGCCTCAAGCAGCTTAGTTTACCCAGAAATTGCAAATTATCTCCTAGGGAGTCCTCTCTGAGTCAGGGTAATGCTGGGCATGGGTGATAAAGACACCCTAGTGACCCAGCCCAGCAATGACGGCACTTCACCCACGGTGAAGGACATCCATAGTTTGACATCCTCGGGCAATTGGTACTTTTGCAGGAAGCCTTTAGTTCTGGCTGCAAGTGCTCTGTCCACAGGGACCTAAAAAGTTTGCCTCCTGCATGTCATTACACCCAGAATTTGACACTTCAAATTCAGTCCTGAAAGACAGAGCATACTACATGGAAGTCCCGAGGCCATAGCCTGTATAGGACCCATTGGCTACAGGACTTTGATCTGTTTGATCATGAATATGGGGAAAAAAAATTAAAATTTAGGTTGACAGGGAGAACAAAACCTGATGCTGTCTGCAATGCAAACTCACTGTGTGCTGCTGTTGCTGGGGTAGCGAAAGACAACGGTCACAGCCTTAAACAATGAAAACTCCTCCTGGATACGTGAGATACACCTTTAACCAAGCTGAAAATGATCTGAAGCTCAGTGAGCATGACATGTCCAGGAGCAATCAAACACGGAAAGAGAGGCCACACGAGTGGAGGAAGAAATAAAGCGTCTCTTAAATCGCCACTGCAGACTCAGCTCATTGGCATAAGAAAAACAGCAGACTTCTCACTCCTCTAGTCTTTCTTTAAATAGCCTAGCTGAAAAAAGCAATTCTCCTGTTCATACTGGTTCTTTGGACAGTGGCTGTTGAAAGGAAATATTGGGCATACACCCACAACAGGCCTGAAGGAAGACTTCCAGGACAGCAAGATAAATTACTGCTTCGGCACCCTCAGCACTTGTTTGTCTCGTATCCCACTGTCAACACAGGCTCAACAACACCCAGAAGTGGCACTTCCCAGCCTGCAGTGCTTTCCCACAACATTGGATGAAGACATCACAGGTCTAAGACCATTTCCATGCCCTACTTTGCGTAAAAAATGAGAGAAATTGGTCTAGTTGATGCAAACCAGGGATGGTCCCAAGTGGCTGCCGGCTGGCAGAGCAGCTGCGATTCACTTTGGCTGAACAATTTTACTTTCAAGGACTACCACAGCATTAGGACTGTGCAGGGAAATGAGGTGTGATTGGTGAAGCTGTCTGGCTGAGTCACTCCCAGATGGTTCTCACAGGTAACACCCCCAGTGCCCCGGAGTCAGCTGCTGGAGCTGATCTCAGCTAATCCCTAAATCCAGCTGCACCCAGATACTGATGCACAGCATTTTGCCATGGGCTCACACCCTTGGCTGGTTTCTGCAAGGCTGGATTTAGCTTGCAGAGTCCTTGGTCTTCCTTTTGAGAAGTTTCACAGCTGACAACTTCATAACATGAGTAACTACACTCTGAAGGCTAGCAAAGAACTCTCATGTCGCTCCTGTGGGGATATACATGGGTGCATAAGTACGAATTCAAGCCCAACCTGGACGCCAGACACACACAGCCTCTCTTGGGGGGACATGAGGAGCCAAAGATGCTTTTGGAGCTGGCTTCTAACCCTGGGATATTACTAAGCCTGTGGCTGGTGAGGTGACAGGGCTCAGCACAGCCCATAGGGGCAGGCAAGACCCCTTGTTTTAGAGATGCTGCAGAAGGTGGGCTGGGGCTGCCACAGCTAGGGTTATTCCAGGGAGGGTCGTTTCTGATGCTCTCTGCATCAACTCTTGCACCTACTCCACTTCTGTTTTGTGCAGTGATTTCCCTTGATCCCCCAATAATCTGCCTCTAATGTCCAGCACCATTTAAAGACATGTGTCCTTATCCCATTATCCCAGGGTGAAAATTAATATCCAACTCTACGCACAACCAGAGGCAACGAGGAGGCTGGCATGACGCAGTGACCAACTCAACTGGGTCACTGCCTGCTGCAGGCTAATTGCAGAGACATCACAGTTTGCTGCTCTGAGCATCAAGTCATCTTCCCTCTCCACAAGGAGAGCTAAGAACTGGGGGAAAGGTAAACAAATTTGGACATAGAAGCTGGGGGTGCTGGTGGATGAGAAGCTCAATGTGAGCCAGCAATGTGAGGTGATTCTGCCCCTTTACTCCGCTCTGGTGAGAGCCCACCTGGAGTACTGCATCCAGCTC
>Ga0181612_175604_pt1 | contig 18376 bp, 7 predicted proteins | sample HoacroProtozoa21_FD_119630 | JGI IMG/M metagenome (GOLD analysis project Ga0181612, IMG submission 119630) | Hoatzin crop microbial communities from Cojedes, Venezuel. Combined Assembly of Gp0051906, Gp0051904, Gp0051908
CCCTCTAGATTAATTATTTTTCTTCTGAGAACAAGATATCTGAAAGATATGGTGATTGATGACATATAGCAAGCTTTCCCCCCCTCCCTACAGGTCAAGCCTTCATGAGCAAGAACAAGGATGCTGCTAGCATGGGGCTGGGTTTTCTTCTGAGCCCTGCCAGATCCAGAAGCTTTTTTTTTTTTTTTTCGCACTCTGTGCTTTTTTTCCCTTAGTAGAAACTGTCATCTGTAATTGAGACTATCACATTGCAATGTGAGGATAGTGCAAAAGTGTCTGTAATTTAATGCTGAGCCTGCTCATCCCCCTTGCTAAAACAGACAATACTTTTAGCAGCCCTATCCAGTGCTCTCTAGCCAGCAACATTTTGCTATAAAAACAAGGCAAGCCTCCATCACTTCCTGTGACTGCATATCCCTTGGCTGGTGACAAAGGGCATCCGAAACACTTTGTGAAAACTAGAGCCTCATTGCTCTAGATCCTGGTCCAAGACCTTTGCTGGGTTAGTCTATCCAGAGAAAATATATAGAAGTAGAGACTGCTTTCTACGAGTGCTGGGTGAAAGTAAATGTGGCTGGGGAACATGAGTAAATAGTTTGCATGAGGTTGCACATGCACAGGACCAGGAGTTGAAACTGCCTTCCAATTTCTGAACACCCACTGAGCGGGGTTTCCAGCTGGGTGAATTAAACCACAAGGTAGAGGAAGGATGGTGGAGACTGGGTTACCTCCTTCAGCTTGAACGGTGTCTGTTGTCCTCAGTGGTGTTGTCCTGACGTGGCACACTGCCCCCAGCACAAACTTTGTGATTTTTACAATGTTGTTGTATAGGGTGGGGTTTGCATCCTGTGAACTGGACATGTAGGATTTGGATAAGCAGTTTAATATACCTGTTGCTGTAGGTAATTGGATCTGATTTGGCTGACTGATGTTGGTAAAACAGCAGGCGTTTCCTACACCATTACAAAACAACAAGACAGATGAAGTAGCTGAACCAACGATTTTTTGTGGACTTACTACCACTCTGGTATTTATGACCCAGCAGTTTTTTCTTTATGAGCCTGCAGGGTGCAGATTTCCCAAAGGACTATTCCCATGGTCAAGGTTTCACTATACTTTAGATTTCAAAGAAGCTGTATTCTAACTCTAGGTCTGCACTGGCTGCATAAATATTGTTTGTTACTAAGTCATCAGCAAGAGGTTGAAGTTAACTCACATATATTAACCTTGAAATACTGTGTAATTTTTTGAATGCAAAAGGCAGAAGTCTTGGGGCAGGTAGAAGGAGCATGGCATTGTCTTCAAGACTTGATGACATTAAAGATTGCTCGTTTTAGCTGTCATAAAATAATTGAGATGCTTTTGAAATATTTTTTCACCTTTTACTTTCTCATATGTTGAATGTGAAATAGCTCTTGTTATTAGCAGTTATCTTTTGTCATAGATATATCTCTCAACTCACCGAGACCTGTTTGCCAGCTATACACGATAATCCCTTGTTTGCAGTTTAAAGAGCCAACTGATGAGCTGCTAGTTACTTTACTGTCACTAATTAAGTAATTACTTCATCTGGGAGATATGTTGTTTATTTTCTCTGACTTGATTTTTTAAATGAGTTAAGTTTAAACCAAAGACACTTGAATTTACTTTTTTAAACCATGGTTGAGTCAACAACTTTGCAATTATTGGCTGTTTTTTACATAATAAATTTCCGGTGTTGTTCAGGTTAAGCTGTGATTTAAGCAGAGCATCAGTCTGCTAAACAAATCCAGGCATGTTTTTCAAATGGTAACTCTGGCATATTGTAAGTGGGCTTAGCTGATCAGTCTTCAGAATACTTGATAAAAGAGGACCATTTAGAGAGAAAATAAAACAAAAAGGACAAGTGGAATAGGAAATCTAGCATTTCAGAAGTGTAAGGAATTGGTATCATTTTGGCTGAATGCTGAAAAAGTCCCAATGTGTTTAGAGAAGCGCTGAAATTCCTTGGCCTCCTTGAAATACTGCATGCAGCTTTTCATTCCTGTGTCATTCCAGATCCTCTAAGCAAGAAAACCTAGGCCTGATATTTGCACACACAAGTGGGGAAGGAGAAATACAAAAATAGCCATGGGTCCTCATGGAGAATTAAAAGCATAACGGTTCCTCTGACCTATGGCATGCAGGAGAGGTGTGGCTGATGCTGTGCTTGGTTGCCTGTGGCTCCTCAGGCTGGTTGGTAGGACATCATGCTATAGCTGATTCTTGCACTCCACTGGGCAACAAAACATTGACTAGAAAATGATCATATTAAGTAGGCATATGTTTTCCTGAGACACTCAGGCTGCTTGACATTGGGCAGAAACCTTTCTTTTGAGCAAGAATCACTGCTTCCGAAGCAGAGTGTCCCAATCCCCCAGGTTGTTCCCAAGAGCTGGGGTGCACAGGAAGGACAGAAGCAAAGCTGCAGCCACACTGAGCTGGCCTGAGGCTCAGAGATTCAAAGGGGCTTCAGCAGGTATGTTTTTATTATGAAACATTTATTTGTGTTATGCAGTCATTTTCCAGCATTGACAAAGGCTGGCAGAGAACAGGAAAGACTGAGTGTCCAACAGAGTGTGATTAGCAGTTTCAGAGCTGGGCTTGCAGATGCCTGGGTTTCAAGCAGGGGGCAATCAGAAACCATAGAGTAACAGTCATATGTACCCTTTGATCAGATGGCCCCGTTGGAGGCTGACTTGCAAGCATCACCCTGTGTTGAAGAGTGAATGGTTGAGCCCTGACACAGCCCTGCTGGTCTTCCTGTAATGGACTTTAGAGCAATTGCAAGTGACTTAAAATGGACCCTGACACCCAAATAATGATAAGCAATAAGAAAAATTGTGGCAAGTGAAGCTAGTTTAGAATGTGACAATATTCCCTAACTCTGTAGCAAAATTTTTCACAAAGCAGCCTCTCTCTCACGTTAAAAATACAGACTTTAATACCAAAAATTTCAATGAGTTTGTGCAGTCCCTGATAAAGTGACTCCAAATTCTCCATTATAGCAGAATAGGATCTATATGAAAGAACAAAATATCTCTCTATAGATGTTTCTTTAGGCGACTTGGAAGCAGGGGCTGACTAGGAGGGGGTTTTTCTGATGTACATTAGTTTGTGGAGATAAAATCAAACTCATAGCTATAATTTTCTTCTTTCTTAATCAACTTCTCAGAGAGATGAGATATGAGAATGGGCAGCATGCAGAGTGCAGGTGAGGGACCCAAAGAGCCCTGCCAGTATTCTGATTTGTTGTATGTGATTTCTTCATTGGTTGAGAGACTTGGTCAAATAGAGTAAGTGGGTATTTTATTCAATTATGATTGTACTGTTTGAAATACATTGGGAAAATGAATAAATGATATCTCATAAGACTGGCTGAATTTGGAGAAAAAAAGAATTCAAATATTTTCATGACCCTATACAGTAGTTTACATAATAGATTACTACATGTTACTGTGATTTCCCCCCCACCTCCAAAATACATTTGGGATATGTATTAATTTTTTTAAAATGCAAATATTCTAAAAGAAAACATGGTGGAAGAAATATTTAAATTTGGAAACCAGCGCAGGTGCCTTGCTGTAGGCCAATGAGAAATGGAGAACAAACGCTCCATGAAACAACACAGTGAACTTCCTCCCACGTTACATCAGTGACATCCCCCCAAAAGACAGTGATAGTGTAAACAAAGGATGCTGCATACAAACCATTAAAGGGCTGTACTTAGTCGTGTTATGTGGATACATAGTATGGTGAGCTAGGAATATTTACTTCTCCAAAACATTTTTCTTTTCTCTTGAGCAGTAGCTGTACTCAGTTTTTTGATGTGAACAAGCGCAAAGTATCTGGCTTAACAGATACCCCAGTGGAAGCTTTCACCTTTTTAACTTGCAATGGTTTTGGGGTGGCCTTCCCTGTCTGACAGCTGTTTCTGCCATGCAACTGTGCTGTTCAGTGCATCCCAGGTATGGCCAGAGACGGTTGCCCTGATGATTCACTGCTGATGAATCAGACTTGTTGTCTAGGCAACTGCCTTCAGCTCTAACTGGAAAACTGTGAGTGAAGACCATAGTCTTAAAACCGCGAGGCCTCCAAGGGTGGTCTCATCACGCTTAAGGCTCTTCTAAACCTTCATCTTTACAGACATGTGCTGTAAAGACGCAGCCTGAGGACGTAAGGGGGAATATGGCATCAACAAGAAATGGCAGACAATTTGCTGCAGTGGAGAGCTGCTCCCTCCTCCACAGTGCAGGGATGGGAGGTGGAGGGCGGGTCTGATGCCTGGGCATGGACTCCAAATCCTCATGAGAGGATGCAAAAGGTGGAATGGGAATGCCGAGTGCCCTCTCATGCCCTGCAGATGTCTGGCATTTCACTAAATGATGCAAAATGTCAAACTCTCTCCCTGCTGCAAGAATTTCTGTGCTGGGCGGAGCAACCTTTTCTAAGGTTCAGCACAGAGAGTGCTTGGTAACTTCATGGAGAGGAAACTCTTTAGGAACAGCTGTGCCTAACTGATGGTGGTGCTGTCACCTACTCTTGAGAATTGCCAGCATGTTTCTCAAAATGAAAGCAAAAATAAATGCTGTTTCTGGCTTTTCAATATAGATGAATGCAGCGCCCTACTTATGTACGGTGCTTTATGGCAGGTTTGAGTCTCAGTCTTGGGGCCATCCTGGTGTAAAGGAAGATGATAGAGAGCACAAATAGATTTCTTTTTTCTTCTTGGATACACATAACTTCAAAACAGTTTCAAATGCGTTAGCTGCTTCTAACACAGTGGTGGCAAGTTTGCTCATTCAGAATTACAGGAAATCAGCTCTGACAAGAGAACCTCATTGAGCACATTAGAGCGCGCGTGCGGGCGCGTGTATGTGTGTGTATGTCGACCTTTGATAACTCTGGTTGGCTTTAAGCTATAGACCAGTGTGCTGAACTAGCAAAGTAATCATTTCAGGAATTTGCAAAAGTGATGGGAAATTTTACTTCTCTTTCCTGAAACTGTGGCTGTGGTGAGGGTGTCTTTTCTAGACCTGTGCTTTACCTGTGAGGATGCAACTGTGGGGTCTGCAGGTGGTTTACACGAGGGAATTTAGGGATGATGGTGTCAGAGGTACTGGGGCAGAGAAGCTGAATGAAGTCAGCAGGCTAAGCAATGAAATACAGGAAGGCTGGTAAGTGAGAGCAAAAAAAAACCCATACCCAGCATCATCTGGTAAAGGTTTAAAACCAGCTTCCTCCCTGGGGTTGCTCTGTGCATAGCTCATCTCCAGGGACTCAGCTATTCACTTCTGCCCATTGGAATTGTAGCTAGAAATAAAGGAAGTGCTATGTTTTAAGAAGCTAATCTGGCTATTGAGTGGAATTTATAAGTTTTCATTATGTTCTGTCCCAGTAAGTATGAAGTATCTGTCTATATTTAAGACAGCTGCCAAATGTCTGTCTTCCACATTTGTGTTGAAAATGTGTGTGGCCAGAGAGACACTGTAGTACAAGCCTGAAAAAAAGAGTAATAAAAATTTGGAAAAGGATAGTCTTTGGCCATAGAATATAATAAAAATATTTTGGTTTTATTTTCTAGTAGAGCGAAGACCATTGCTTCTGTCTAGTTTTCCTTGGAAGTCTGTGAAGTCTACATATATGAGGGTTGCAGAAGTTAACGTAACTACTGAAATTATACAAAGCTTCTTCCCTTAAAATGTTGAATTTTACAGTTTGGTATATAGAGTATAAAATCTATCCCCTGCTAACCACAGTAAGCACTTAGGTGCATCAATACAGACAGATGAAGTACATCTTGTGTAAATACATAGAAATGGTCACCTGAGACCTCTGAGGCAGAATAGCTTTCTGTTGCAGTGCTTCTACCAGAGCCATCAACAATTTAGACAGCTCTAGTTTTATGCTGAAATTGAAACTTTTTGTGGGAACAGATTAATTACTGCAAATAATCTTGACAGAATGCTGACAAAACACCTTGTTTTGATTTATATGGAATATAGAACACAAGTCAAAATGAATCACTGGTACTTGAACCAACATACTTTGGAGTCTTAAATTAATGTTCTCCATTCTACAATAAATTAGTTCTTAGCAAAAACCCTGTAATTTCTGACATGGAAAATTGTTCCCAACTGAGTCTAGCTTATAATTTTCTTTCCTCTTTAACTTATATTTTGAACAAATATATCCAAGGTATATAAAAGAAAGGTTATTCTTAAAATGGTGATGACTGATCTTTGTGAAATATATGAATGTCTAATTGGCTCTGGATTTAAAGCCTTAAAATTTATTGTGTATTTTAATCGATGCTGAGGATCAATATAATATGTTTATCGGATTTAAGGGAAAAAAAACTTCATGCTTTTCTTCACCACATCTACTGAACTTTTGGAGGCCCTACCAAAGAATGTGCTGTGCCTACCTAAGATGATGCTGAGAAAGACTTTCATTCTGCCAACCAAATCAAAGAAATTCTAACCCCATCATTTTTTCTGTAGCAAAAGATGCTATGGCAGACCTTCTTAAATGTGTTGCTGACTACTTTATCAGGCAAATATAGCCTGTTATGGCACAGGATTGCAGCACAGCTGTAGCTCCCTGCTGTATTGCAAGAGGTTCATGGGATCTGAAAGCAAAACAAACGAGGTCCCCGTTTTTGTACAGTGCCATGTTTATTTCATAATGAAATAGGTGCAGAGGGGTGGTGCAGCTAATGGAAGAGGAGAGGAAGAACAGCAAAGTCTAACAGTGGATGGGAATGTGTGTGTAACGTTCTGCGAAACAGCTCAAGAGCTGCGTCCGCAGTCACACTGTGTCTAGGTCTTTCCAGGCAAATACTGGCAGTGAGATGCACAGGTGTCTGGGCAGCACTGGCCTGCAAATCCAGCTTTTAAAAGCTTGGTTGAAGTGAAATGCTGACGAATGCTGGTTCAGGCTCCCTTTGCTGTTTTAGAAATATCCTCTCCTGCTGGACTCATGCGTGATAACTATTCCCCTGGCTTGAGTAGCCCCGCTCAGTGCTAAATTTCAGTAAAAACCTAGAAGTGTGACAAAGGGGTCTGTCTGTTGGAATCTCCTGTGTTTAAAAGATATTTCACATTTTGAAACAGTGCATGTGCTACACAGACATGAACAAATACTGGATTCTTAAAAAAGAGAAGGTGAAAAACAAATGCTTTGGCTCATTGAATTGAGTCAAAGTCAATAGAAGAGTATTGTTTGTTTCACTGGGCTGAAGGATGAGGCATTTTGTGATGATTTGCTTTAGGCTTCTGAACAAAAACTGTAGAAACACCTGGCTGTTACTTTTTTTTTTAATCTCCCTGAGAAATAAGAATTATTTATGGCAGCATTTAACTGTAACTATAAACAAGATTTATTCAGCACCTTTACAGACATTTGCCTTTTTTAAACTTGCTTTATATGGTATATTTGCATCTGTAAATATCCCAGTCTGTTTCTGTGAATCTCACATAGCACTTCAAGAATTCGCACAAGGGCAGCTGAAGAAGCCAAGCTAGTAGCTGTGCAAATATATTTAAAATATCACTGTGGCTCATACAGGAAATTGGCAAGCATGACAGAGCAGGTACTTTATCAACACATTGCCTGATATTTAGCATGTAGGCAAATGCATCCAAACTTGCTTCCCTGTTTGGCATTAAATGGCTGAGGGTGCTATTTTGGACCAGTTTTACAAATGCTCTGAAACTCTACATGCTGTACTAAGGCTTAGTAGAGCTAGTTGTTGTAATCATAGAAGCTATTATTATTCACATTGATTTTCCCAGTTTTATTTCATTGCTTTACAGTTTTATTAGTCTCTACTTTTCTGTGTTGTTTTCTATAGATGTAATGAGCATTGTGGTTTTCTTGGTTAGTGTCAGTTTAAATTATTCTAGCAGAAAACTTCGTGTGTAAAGAAAAGTTAGATGTAGAAGCAGAATTTGTTGGATGTAGTAACCTATCAACTAACTCAAATTACAAGATGTGATGTAAGGAATTTGCCATATCTAAAATTGAAGGAAGAAATATTCTAAAATCCAGTCTACACTTCAAGACAACCATCGTTTGTGTTTTCTGCACATAAGCATCGCAAGACAGTGTTTTAGTGACTAACGTAACAATTAAGATGTTAACGTGTCTATTAACGGAGGAGAAAATGTGGTGCCAATTTTCTGTTTGAGAACTAGAGATGCCATATTGAGATATATAAAATAATCAATATCCATATTTTGAAACTTCTGATGTCTCCAAGTCCTCCCATAGCACTTTAAAGCAGGAAAACTCATGAATTTTTCTAAATGAAATAAACAGCACTTGCCAGTATAGACAGAAAGTGGCGCCAGAAAGTTTTTAGCTGGAGCATTTGCCACTCTTTCCAGCAACCTTTGGTTTCATGATGCAATCTAGAGGTAGCTGAAAGTGCCAGCAAGTAAACAATCGGGCAGCTTAGTGCTTACAATTTCATGGCAGACCTATCTGTAAAGCCCATTGAACTGAAACCCATACTTCTGGTAGGGAGGGACAAGCGGAGGGAGGAAGGAAGGAAGGAAAAAAAAAAGCTGCTGTGGGGTCAAGAAGTGGCATTCTTCTTGTCAGCTGCAGTGAATCCCTGTACTGGCATTTGGAAGCAGTTGTAAGAGGCTACTTGTTTTATTTGGGATTCTGGGCAATTATTCTGAATATAAAAAAAACCCTATCTGTGTGTGGGGCTGCTAAAAGCAACTTTTTGTGCAAACTTCAGCCTGAGTAATTGAAGGGGGATTTTCCCCCCTCATTCTTTTCCCTTGGTATTTTAAGAAAGCATAATGTTCGTATATATACACTTGCTCTCAAAGGATTTGAGGGGTTTGCCAAGGTCTATTTTCCTGTCTTGTTTGGTTAAAAAAAAGAGAGAACCCTACATATGATGAGCTTTTCTCTTTCCTACTGTTTTCAGTGTGTCCTTAAGCCAAAAAATTATTTTCTAGTACAAGAACTAGGAGTCAACAAATGAAGCTAGTGGGAGACACGATCAAAACAAGGAAAAGGAAGTAGTTTTCTTCCACAGCAGGTGACAGACATGTAGCTGCTTGCCAAAGCAAGATGTGGATGCAAAAGTTTTTTATATGGATTCAAAGAGATTTGACTTAGGAAATTCCTTGAACTGAAAATACTTGAAGGCTGGGAGAGGAAGTATCCTTTTTTCTAAGGCATGTACTTGCTGTATTCATTCTTTTCTCTGGGTGTCCACGTATCACTTTGCTGCAGACAGGACACTGAGCTAGGCAACCCCTTGGCCTGCGCCTGCACAGCTCTGCTGTTCTCACTGTATTTCACACTTCACACTGTTGGTGTTTCCATGGCTTTTATGGAAACAGAATAACACCCTAGAGGTAGCTGCATGGCAGTATTTGCTGATGATTACATCCCTTTGAGATGAAAGGAGCTCTATAAGTAAATATAAAGTCATGTTCTAACCTAGCACTTATGATGAGACAGTGAAATGATTTAGAAACCAATAAGTGTGAGAAACTCTCAGTTAGCAGTTTTCTTGTAGCTATCCACACTTCAAGCAAAGAAGTGTTGTTCTCTATAGCTCATAAAATTGCTACTGAAAGAATAATTGAAACTGATAAGACTCTTACCTGGAACCTCTATGTAAACAATAAAAGATGCCTATTCTCCAGACACAAATAAAGAGCCACTGAACCTGTCAGAGCTGGGGAAGAAACCTGAAAGGCACAGAGAAGGATTCTGCAGTGCTGGGAAATGTGTCACCTTTCCAGCTCCTTGGGGTGTTTTTTTAAACCCCTCCATGTGTTCCTTCACTCCCAGCTGATTATTCCAGTGTCAGCAAGTAATGGGCACAAGGTGGAGGCAGAACTTGCTATCTCAGAGAAGGAAAGACACCTTTCCTTCTCTGCCCCTTTGACTTGCAGCCTGGCTTTAGACCAGGAAGGCACTCACTTTGTTGTTCAGGGCAATTCCCAAGGAATTTGATAGCCCTGGGTGTGGAGGGAAGGGAATTACAGCACTGCTCATAGTCCAGCATGACCAAGTCTCCAAGACTATGCTCCCATCTGTGGTTATTTCCCACTCACCCAAACAGGTGTCAAAGAAGTATTTTTGTCTTAAATTTCTTTGATTCACTGCAGATACCATATATAGAGAAAATGAGTTAATAATACATGTAGCCTGGCCTCGCTTTCCTTTCTGTTGCATAAATAGAGGTGAATGCAAGCACACAAAAATAGGAGTTGTTCCATGAAAGAACTAGCAAACTTTCTGCATAAACTACTTTCCCATTAAACAGCATATATATTATCTTGCCCCTGTCAGTGGAAGCTACATAGAGCATAATAGAAAAAAACCCAGGGGAATAAATCATGGTGTGGGTGTCTAGGCAGGCTGGGGGGAGGGTTGTTTGTTTAGGGCTTTTTCAGATTCATCTCCTGAAGCACTGGACATGGAGGGAGGACCAAATCCTGCTCTTCAAAGGAGCAGGTGGGATTGATGGCCTGTCACTGTTGCTTCCCTATCATGGAAGGATGCAACCTGAGGAGATACTGGGATCTCCAATGTCAATGACTAGCTGAAAGGCTGAATACTGTGCATTAAAATACAAAGCAAAATAGAGATATGTTTAAAAAAGTGTACAGCAAGAATATGAGTGCTGGAAAAGAGGAAGCTTGGAAAGGAAATAATACTTGGCAGATCTTCTGGAGACTGACGTGTGGGCATTGTGTCACTTAATCCATCACAGGAGAGCTCTAATAACAGGGGGAGAGGTGGGAACCAAGCCCTAACCCAGCAAAAAGTTGAATTGTCTCGCTCTGTGTTTAAACACCAAGAGGGAATCAGTATAATGTTTCCCCATCTGTTGCTCTGGGATTGGAGTTCTTCAAAATGCTTCTCTTGCTTAGTGGGTAGGAAAATGCCAGGAAACATCTACTATTAACAAGTCTGCTATAGCAAACTCTTCCTAGCTTAGACTTAGATATGTTAGTTTTAACAGTGCTCTTATCTATGCTTGTGTTATTTAACACTTTAACTCTTGTAGGGGCAAGAAATCTCAGCTGTTGGATTGGTTTCTGTTGCCCTCCACACTGTAAGAACAGCCCCACAAAAAGATTTCTGTAACGGATCCATGCTCTGGAGAGAGGGACAGAAAATACGAAGTGCGAAGTCATATGAGCACAGACTGTGTATTGGCACGTTCTGATGACTTTATGGGAATACGAGAAAAATACCTGCACTTACTTCTTTTGTCAGGGTCATGGCACAGCCCTTTTATCAGATACCAGCAAATTAATGAACCGCTGAATCTTGTCCTGTACGTCTTTAATTTCTTGTCTCTGACACAAGCAGGCAGAAAGCTTGATCCAGCAGTGTGAATATGCTCTTTGGTGCTTGCTACAGCTGTGGTAGCAGAGGTTACTTCCTACAGGGGGGCAGTGGTGGGTCCTTGTGTTGCTGCAGAATCTCAGCCAGCTATTAGCTCATGTGCTTCTGAGGAAACAAAAAGCTGTGGGGCCAGTAGGACTGTGGGTCAAGAAATCCTTCCTCCTTTAGTACGTGAGGGCATTTTCCTACTTGCTGTTATACTGACTAAATGCAAAAGGCTTGTTTTTGGAAGGCCATCCCATCATTTAGAGTTGCCTGATTTTGCTTTTATGTTTCAAAACTAATTTTTATTTCGTAAGGGTTCATTTGCTGTTTTCAGGCAATACCTATACTCCAAATGCATCACTGATTTGAGTAACTTACTTGAAAAATACCATAACATTTATCAAATTAATGATACATTAGTGTTGCAATTTGGTGCATTCATTTATGGCTGGAAAGAAATTGAATACCTCCTACGTTATTAGTTGTAATAGCCTAGTCCCTTGTCCTGAAAAGAAATCTAATTTCTAAGTTGTCTTTATATGCTTCGTCAGCCAGTCCTCCTCTAATGCTGTTATTGATCTTGTTTCTAGAGACTAGATTGTATTTTCCTTAAGACTGGGGGAGGGGAATTTGTTATCCAAAAATGCTTTTGAAATTAAAATGTTGGACAAACCTCACTACATCAGCAGAGACAGTTAAGAGTTATTTTAAAGGATACACCAAAAATTATGCTCTTTTTATCTAGTAATGTAGATATGATGTATGTTCTCACAGAAGTAATCTTCCACTGCCTTGATGCCATATGATGAATCTTGATGTAAAATTTAGGCTCGGTTCTCAGCCAGCTTAGAGCAAAACTCTGATTCTCATGTGTTTTCAGTCCTGCCTAGGCCATACAGCAACTTGCGTGTGCCATTTATTTTGTATTAAGCGTTGTAGACAACCATTGAAATGACCTTTTTTAATTGAAAAGGAACCATTTGCTAGTCAAGTTCAGTAAACCTAAGATGGCAAAAACATCTGCTCTGATTTGATAGTAATGAGAATTTTACAAATTCAACAGTAAAGTTACCCCATTGCTTTTTTCCCTTCGTTATAAAACACATGCATTTAGGCATTTGCTAGTAGAAGGAAGTATGAGGAGCTGAAGTGTATCTGTTCATGCTCAAATTAGGGCATCAAAACACAGACAACAATTTCTCAAATACAGCTGGTGTCACCAGGCAAGTGATTGAAATAAGCTTCAATGTCATAGCAAGTAAAGCTGTAGGACTTGGTAGACCTTGAAGCACGTGGTTTAAGGTGTTCCTAAATTAGGATCAAAAGAGATAAAATGCCCAAGTGTTAGTGATCTTGATTCAGAAAACAACAATTAGATTTCCAGTATGTTGCAGCTCTGATTTCAATGTTTTCTAGACAAATGGCAATGTATAACAGCTGAGTGTCTGTCTCTTCACATGGTTCCGCAGTGACATGGATGTTTATTACAGGGCTATTCTGCAATCCAGTGCTCATAGAGTTAACCATGCTTTATGATGCTCCTTACATCAATCACAGCTGAACTGGTCAAGGCCAATACTGTTTCTTGGGAAGTAGCCAAGTGATTTAGTCTTTTGTGCAGATGAAGAGGAGGAAGAAAATACAAATCTGCTCTGCAAGTAAGCAATTATTTGAGCTTGACCTTCTCTGGGATATAACTCATCTGTCTGGGTTACAGCTTGAACTCAGTCACTTTGTATCACTGATCAGATAGGCCTGGGTACTTAACAAGTAAAATTTCTGTAGTTGAGAAATGTGCATGCGAAATTATGGAAAGGAAACTTTTACAAGAAAACAGAACTAGGTAACCCTTTTATCTTGTGTCCTGTGGGGGTACCATGAGAGGAGGATTTGCTGTATGGGTGAATGGCTTGTATGTGAAAGCTCGGACTTTCAGACTGGCTGGACTGTTCAGCTGTATCCTACTTCAGAAATTGTGTGCAGTCTCTTGGGCATACAGACTCAAGAAATACTGTCCTATACCATTCTTTGGAAAAATACTTTAGCAGCAAAAACTGTTGGAGAAAACAGATGATTTTGCCAGAGAAGGTATTTCTGTACTGAGATGTTCTAGGTTTTCATGGACTTGCTGCTTATGCCTTTTAGGAATATATTTCTCTAAAGAAGCTCTCCCCCCTCTACCTTGACTTAATTACATGATATCAACTCAGTGAAGAAAAGCTATCTGTTTTCCCATCAAGCAAACTTACTCAGTTCAGCTTTGTATTTTTATTAAAGACTGGAATTGGTAAACAAATGCAGGCAGCTTCCAAGCATTTTCTATTTCTGGTCATCTAATGTGTATTAATTAACTGAGGTAGAAAAACACTGCTGAGAGGGAGCTACTTCAAGCCATGAAGGTATGTCCTTATAACACATGGTATTGGCACAGATGTAAAAGAGTGTTTGGGGCTTATATTGAAGATTTGGTCATTTCTGCTGCATGTGTTTTGGTACTTTCTGTTTGTTGAAGCTGCACAAAGTATAGAAAAATACTCCAGCTGTTTGTTATTACAATGTTGATGCTTATGAATCAGCAGTACATATTTGTGCTGTGAGCTCACATGGCAAAAAGACTGACTGTATTGAGCTCCGCAAGAGCTGATTTTCTAATTAATGGCTCTTGCAAATTGATCAGGAATGTGGATGAAATTACAAAAGCATGGTAATGCTGCACACAGATGCTTCCATGTGGAGATCTGGTGTTAGAAGCCAGCATAAGAAACAGTATTTTCTTTTTCAATATTGGCTGGAAGCACTGGAAAAGGAGCCCTTACCAGGAGGGTGGAAGGATATGAACACATCCTATAGTCTGGTGCTTTGCATCCCTGAGGCAGGAGAGAATTTTCAGGAAAAGCTGGCATGTCTTGATTTTTTTAAAGATGTACTTTCTTAATTTTTTTGACTTGGAAAACTGCTATTATGAATATATGCAACACTTCAATGTGGTTTTATAATTGCTCGTCAGAGAAACATCTGTCTTTTAAGACATTCTCATTTTCTAGCTGTGGACGTTATTAAGTGGCACTTAGTGTGACTGTGGGAGGATCAAGAAGGTTCTGTCCCTTCTGCACCTGGTGGGGCAGAAGGAAAGACTGGAGGTGGCTGCTACCCTGTGCAGGTTGCTAGTTGAATAGAAAGAATAGATGCAGGACAACAAGATGCAGGAGAATGTATAGCCAGCTGATGAGAAAAGGAGAATGGGTACTTTGAGCTTTTTCTGGCATTAGAATTCCAGTGGGCTACACAGAAGGACAGGACAGGAGTGGGAGTAATGAGAATGGGAAGAAGAGGATGGTAAATAGCTGAAGACAAGCAAGAAGGCTGAGCTGAGGGAGACTGAAACAAATTTGGAGAGGCTAGAGCAAACAGGGAGAGGTTCAGTCAAAACTGCATTCTTACAGGTATTCTCTGATATCTTTCTGGTTAAATTTTTTTCTGTAGAAGCTGAGCTGGCTTTGCTCCCTGTCTGGTCTGTGGTGTCTCATGCTCCCATGTATCCCCAGGTACAGACCCTGTCCTGCCTCTTCTCCAGTGTAACAGCACTTGTTTAACTGCCTGTTGTAGTGACACCACTGGTTACACTTCCTGGCTACAAAATTGTAACTGGGAATTAGGGTCCCGTTTAAAAAAAAAAAAAGAAAAAAGTATATGGGAGTCTGTCATTTTAATACATTTGAATACATTTAAATGTTACTTATAAGTCTCATAACAAACTAATCCATTTCAAGAGATGTTCAAACTGGCCTTCAGCTCTGTATTTCTTCTGTAGGATGATTTATTATTTTTTAATAGTCAGTCTACAGTGAAAATACCTGCCCAATCCAGATAGCCATTCTTTGCTATCATCTTAGAGACAGACTCTTATAAACAGGATATTTTTGCTGAAGTTTTCTAATTTCTTCTCTTAAAAATCCAAATTCACTAATTATTTCCTCTGCTATCAGAGCCAAATTTCAGCATTAGAGATTGACTCTGTTGGAGCTTAGCCCAATATTACTAGCTCAAGAAAGAAGTTATTATTTTTATCTTTGTCATTTCATTTGGGATATAAATGTAACATAGGTTGTCAGGTTTTTTTCAGATTGTAAAATCTTTGGCTCCGACGACTCAAAAATACACCTTTATAATATTGTACCTACCTCCAAGGATTTGAAATTATATATTGTGGTCAGATTTCAGTACTGAGCAAGACTTCCATTTTATATTCTCAAAACATCAGTGGTGTTTCTCTTTGAGTAGAGCTGTAACTTAAACGTACTTACAGTAATTTTCCTTCTAGTCATTTTATGCCAAATAGGGTAATGGAAATTCTTCCTTCCTTCTTTAGTCTGAAAATGTTTTCATTTAAACAAGTGTCTGCTCTGGTGAGATTTGTTATCACAAACGTGTTCAGAGGTACTGATTTGATCAGGATAAGCATCACCAATTACAATCTTAATCTCACAATCTAGTGTCCTTCATAAATATAAGTGGTGTTATCTGTATTGCTCTTTAGGAGATTTATTTCCTCCCTGTGACAGGAGAATTTTTTTTCAAATTCGGATGTAATTGGAGTGAGAATGTGAGCATGGAGCTATGTGGGGCACTACAAGTACATACGTAGTATCCTTGTCCCTGACTCATGCCTTTTTCTTTTTGGTATAGTTGCCTTATACTTTGTGTCAATCTAAATCTAAATGCTATTTAGATTCTGATCTGTTACTCAGGGACTTCACAATGATCTAAGTCATTGAAGAAGGTACGAAACCATACAAATAACATCTTACGGTTCACAATCATTTTCTGCATAAAGTTTCTGTGTGAACTACTCGGTCAACAGGAAGGAGGATGCTCTACCAAACAGACAGGGAAGCCGTTTAATCCAAAGTACACGAGCACATGCACAAAGAAAGCCAAGCATACATGGGGGAGGAAAACAAACTTTATGCCTGGTGGAAACACCAGATGAAATGTTTTTGTAGGCAAAGGGGACTTAGGGTGGCTATGTACTTTTTAACTACCTCTGAGGGACCTTGGGAGCTTTAATGTCTGGAAAGAAACTGAAGGTGTAATATGTTAATGATAAAAGGGGAGCAGGTGTTTTTCCTTTCTTGATAATTAATGTTTTCAAGGCTGGAGGAGGTAGTTTTTTTTGTTTGTTGTCTTCTCTCTGTATAACTCAGGGAATTTTAGAACACGGTAAACAACGGTTTTCCATTCCAGTGAACAAGCTGTGCTGGGCTCTCAAGCTGTAGCTTTTAGCTCATTAGACTGAATCCTGCTGGAGTGATGGATGCTGCAGCCACCATTCAGTGTTGGTAGTCTGGTGTGTCTCCATGCTTAATTAGTCAGTGAAATCAGCTTGAAAGGCAGCAGTCGCCTTGACAGAAGCACTGAGAGTTGTTAGTTGTCATGTGTTGGGTTTTTATGCAATAAATGTTTGGCTCCCAGGGGACGACAGTTGGCTGGAGCCTGAAGCAAAGGAGGTGGAAGAAAGAGTGAGCATTTAGTCAAGAGGTGTGGGAAATGCCTCGCAGTAAAGAGCAAACAGGATTTGGTTCTGCTGGCACAAGCCTACTAACCATAGGGAGATATTTCAACAGCATATAGGAGCTGGGTGAACTGAACTCTGGCCCTGCTTTCTGAGCAGCTGAGTGCCTGCCTTCCCTCAGCATGCGAAGTAGCTAGGAGATAGCACTGCAATTACATAAGATGATGATGATTTTAAGCATTCTCAGTACAGCTCCAGGGCCAGACACCAGCTGGTGTTGGAGGCTGGGCTACATGGGGAATGGATTAAAATCATACATCATTTAGAGTAGGCTGTATCCTATGCCCACCTACTCCTTGGCTGTTTTTCAGGAAACATTGGTCTGTCCCAGTCTCTGGAAGCCGACTATCAGCTCTGATGACAAGAAGCAATGATAACAGTTTGCTCTTGTTGCAGATGAGACAAATTGTGTTCTGGGCTGCATTAAAAGGAATGTACCGAAGCAGACCAGGCAAGGTGTTTATTCCCACCTACTCAGCACTGGTGAGACAGCACCCAGAGTGCTGGATCCTGTTCTAAAGGCAGTGATTCCTCATTTAGCTGCCTCTCGCTGTGACTGCAGGCTCTCTGCTTTTACACGCTTTGCAGTGGGCACTGTTTCTTGCTGGGCTGGTGAAGCATGAGATTGTTTTCCAGGTTATGTAAACAGCTCTGTTGCCCAGCTAGCTGTTGTTTTCTGATCTTCATTCCTCATCTGTCTCTATTTCGAGTGTTCCATAGGAACTTTCAGCTAGCCCCCCAGGGCTCAAACTCAGATGGTGCAAACTGTTGCACCTTTGTAAACCTCCCTGGGTCCAGTCCCTGTGTGGAGTCCTTGCTGTTAGCTGCTACATGGCAAAAAGCACACTTGCAGTATAAGCATGGCAATAGATATAACAAACACACTAATTAAGGCAACTCTTCCAGTGATTTCTCTCCAAATGGCACTCTTGGATAAGTGACTTTTTTTTCTTATTATACTTTCTCCATAGCATTTCCTTAAATAGAGGACTTCTGTTTATGTTTTTCAAGAATGGCTCTTTTGTGGATTGGCAGACATTAAATTAGAAACAGGTTTTGTCTGTGTTCTAATAGAAAGCTACCTGTTACTAATAAGGTCTGCTAATGTGCCTGGAATTTCTAAGGCCACCAGGCAGGGAGAAACATTTGGGAAACAGCAAAGCAGAAGGAAGGCAGTTAGTTTCCTAAGTTAAAGGATTTAAGAGATGCCCGCAAGAAGAGTGGGAGAAGCGCTGGGTGATGCAAGGAGCCCAGCAGTGTGCCCTGGCTGCCAAGAAGGTCAATGGCATTCTGGGGTGCATTAGGAGGATTGTGGCCAGCAGGTCGAGGGAAGGTCTCCTTCCCCTCTACACAGCCCTGGTGAGGCCTCATCTGGAGTACTCTGTCCAGTTCTGGGCTCCCCAGTTC
>Ga0181612_153169_pt1 | contig 18375 bp, 14 predicted proteins | sample HoacroProtozoa21_FD_119630 | JGI IMG/M metagenome (GOLD analysis project Ga0181612, IMG submission 119630) | Hoatzin crop microbial communities from Cojedes, Venezuel. Combined Assembly of Gp0051906, Gp0051904, Gp0051908
ACTACAGTTTTAAAGACTAAGAAAATGTGTGTATGGATTTTATTAACTCACAGGTGAAGATTTACAAGTTATTTTGAGAAACACTGTTGGAAAATAAATTTGAATGTCACTGTTATATGCAAGCATGCACTCATACACATACACATAAACTGCCAAGAAGACAGCATAATTTCAAACAAAAGATTAAGAAAGGGTGGGGAACATCTTCTGAAGGAAAGATACTTATAAAAAAAGTGATTCTTTCCATATTTGCTCTGGAAACAGGTAACTAAATTCACATTGGATCCCAGTGTTTTAGCTGCAGGCCTGAAAAAAGCACGGGAATGGGGCATGAAAGATAAATAAGTGATGGTACCATGGAGAAATGGTTCGCATTTTATCATGCACACTGAGAGGGTGTCAGTCAGTAAATTATTTTTGGTTCAGGCCATATATAGGCTTAATTAAATTTGGATTCAGGCTCAGATATGAATCCCGTAATTTTTATTCTGGGCTATGATGGTGGTTTAACCGAGATGCCAAATGTTCATAAAAACTTCCTACCAAAAATGGGAGGAGTAGAGAGAGTCATTATTCTCCAAAAATGGAAATGTGTAGATACATTAATCTAGCACAGTAGTGTCTAGTATGGTATGAGTTGGCCAACTTGGAAAGCTTGACTTTCAGTATGAGCAGAAAACTTCCAGTACATGAAGACAGGCGGCATTCTTAGGAATGCTTTACAACCATACTTGTGCTTTAATGCTATCAGCAAATCAATAAAGGGAACCATAAATGAATCCAGATAGTTTGCCTAAAGTAAGTATATTTCTATCTCACATTTTGCCTTGCTTTCCTCCTGCCATTTCTTTCTCTGTTATTTTACATTCTCATTTTCCAATTTTTTAATCGATTTATTTTGTTAGTTATATATTTATTAATGCTTAGTACTATTAATATATCAGGTTGACTGTACATTTATTATTCTAACATCTGTGTATTTATTATGGGAAAATCTATTTTTACAGACTTGTGTTATATCCAATAAAAACAATATGGGGGAAAGAAGGGAATCGTACAGCTGGAAACAATTTGGAGGGGGAAAATGAGTTGGAATTAGATTATTTTAAATATGATACAGAACAGGGTACACACTTCACCGACAGAAAGGCAGTAATTATCTTTGTCGTAGCAGTAGATGCTATATTGGTTTAGGCATTTGTCAGTTATTGTGAACCTCAATTTGACAGTGGCTTTTGGACCTAAAGTGGAAAAATTTCTGGTTTTTTGTTGTTGTCATGTAACACGGGCCCGGACGTCAACGTCCTTTGAGCATTCAAGCAACTGATCAGAAAGAAACTTTTCAGGAATTTGAACTGGATGTCTACGTTAGTGCTAGGATACGGTAAAAACATTCCAGTGTCAGAGGTGGCTTCTCAAGGAATGGCATCAGCTTTCAACTCCTAGTGCAGCAGGCTGCCTGGAATGCCGGGAGAACGGTACACAGGATGCATTCCATCAGCTGAAATCTGTACTAGGACTGCGTGCAACTTCCGGAAGGACACGTAGGACCAATACAAACTGGGTTTTTATTACCCACCTGGCTACCTTGGAATGACTGCTGACGTCCATTCCACAAAATGTCCTGTGGAGCCACTAGATTTAGCGAAACTAGTAGATGCTATAAAGACCACAGCAAATTTAATGAACTGTGGCTTATGCAAGCATAGTTTTTAACAGAAGCACAGTGGTGTGTAACAAGGTGTACTATCCTTGATTATTTAGAGAGAGAATTTTCACATCATTAGGCTGAATTAAAAAAAACAAACAACGCACAACACAACAAGACATGCACAGTGAACCCCCACCCCTGCCAGCTGGGTGACTGGCAGGCAGAGGCAGCTGGTAAAGAGGAAAACCCCCTGAATCTGGATGTCCTCCGAATGCTCATTTTGCAGGAAAGATTTATCAAACTGCAAACGCTCATTGCAGAGCCTGCTCCTGAAACGTCTCAAACAGCCCATTTCTTTTCACAACTGACGTGTTGTTGCTGGAAGGAGAAACAAAAATATCCTTAACCTTAAGGGTCTCCAGTATATTTGTTCTAGCTTATTAGATATCTATTATTGCAGAAAGATTTCAGTTATGTCAGTGACTACCCCACAAGTTGCCTTACAAAGGTAGAAAGGCCACGCTGGAACAAACCTGGGCTATTCCACCTAAAGACCCACGCACTTGTGTTAGTTACCTTAGAGGTAGTAAAGTAAGTACTATAAGGTATGCAAGCTGCCTTATGAGGACAGTTTTTTCCCAGTGAAATTCATTGCGATGGAAAGTTAAACAGTGGGGAAAAAGCTGTGATAATCCAGCTGTTACAAAGTAAATGAGAGGGCTGTTTTTATTTGCATTATCATCTTTGGGGGAAATTAAAGAATTGATTCAAACTGCTTTCGGGTTATAGAAGGGTGGATAAGATTTTTACTATCACAAGTAGCAAAGCAAGACAGTAACCCAAACCAGAACAGGCAAATAAACCTCCCAGCTGGCAGCTTCTGAGGTTGGGAAGGATTGATATAAAAGTTCTGAAACAACTACTGTGCTAAGAATTTATATTATTTTAACTGAGGAGACAGAGGAGACAGCCTATTGGGAGAGTGGTAGGTTCAGTCTCTTCTTCATTTTAGTAGATTTCTGTCACTTGGAGGTTTTCAGAAAAATTAAAAAATCTTTCTATTGTAAGGAAGTACTGTTGTATTAAACAAATATCCTATTTTGAGAGGATGGAGGATTCCCAGTTTAGTGAATAAATTCGAAAATTTGTGGGTGATCATATCTCTGTGCTTTAAAAATTTGTTTAGATGCCAGAGTCTCACAATGATTTGGTGAGGCTCAATGTTTTCAAAACACATTGAAAATCATAGATTAAAAGATAAACATGAACGGACAATATCATTTGTAAATAATGAGTTGACAGTAATAAATTTTGTTTGACTGCATTGCTGCATTAATTTTATCACCTCTCTTTTTCTGTGTCTCCTTATAAAAGAGATGTCTAGCATATATAATCTGTAGCATATATAATAATTTCCAACCATGAATAGACGAATTTTTATATTCCTTATTTTATATTCTCTTCTCCCTAGTCTTTTTGTAAGGCACTACTGTCTAGTTCAAGTACAGCTCAATTGTGGTTCTATTTTTTTTTTCTCCTCAAGGGTCATGAGTTTAAAGAAAAGTATAATTTTCTTAAATTAAAATGTTATTGTTGTCATTTTAATATTTACCTCTTCGGCAGCACGCTTACTTTAAAAGGCAGACATCTTTATTCTAAACATAGCACTAATATGTTAATACAATTACTTCATGAACTCTGCATGGCTTGCAGCTGAATGAGAAATGGTAGACGTTGACCTGAATGAAATCTGGAATTTGCATCCTGAGGGAACTGCTGACTTTTAAAACTTCTGTTTCATTCCGTTTTTACACATAAAAATGAAGATTTTCTTGGAACAGATGTTTTTCTGTAGACCTTTCCAAGCTAAAATACACTGACATACCTGACTCTGAACAGCTCCACTTTTGTTTGTTAGTGCACTTAATTTTAAATTCGTAAAGTGCATTGATGTAAATTGGTGCAGGGAACTGTAACTAGGGAGACTCAAGTGTCTATCTCATCAGCTCTGCTCTCACACGCTTACGTATGTATTCTAAGCTATATGGTTCCATGACACATCGCACAGCTTGATGGGAGATGTCACGGAGCATGACACTGCCTTCTGGTGACTTTAAATCTCAGGTTAAAAAAAGGCCATTCTGCTCTCAGAAAATAACAGACTGACATAGGGATCAGTTTAATACTTTGTTTCAATGCTTTAAAACTAAATGGACCTGTTTTTTATTAAATGGAATAGCTCCATTTAAGTATCGGTATGGAAAAGAAAAATCTTTTTGGAAAGGGGTGGGTACTTCTGGTTTTTGGTATTCTGTGACAATCCTGATAAATATGCAATTAGATGTAGTGGAAAAGGGTACCGTTTTGTATAACGCAGCTTTACAGGCAGAGTCTGTAATGACCTGTAACTCTGATCAGCTCCTGCTCAGCATTGGCCAGAATAAAAATCCTCCTTTTTTATTGCTTTTAACTTTGTCTTTAGCTACTGAGGATAAAATCTTCCACGTTACTTTACTGGTCTGCTTTGGGATAAGTGAGTCAGAGGTCCTGTGGAAAAGATAGTATGCAAATTCTAGGCTATTATTTAATTGAATACTGTACCATAATTTGGACACAACAGGGCTAAATTTGCGTAGCAGCATGAAGTTCAGCATTTCCTTACTTTCAAGTGCCTCACTTGGAACATTAATTTTCCTTTAATGTTTTTTTTCACGTCACTTTGTAAAAATATTGCTGGCTACAAATGATCCATCACATGCTGACTCAATCAGTTACTTCCAGTGTCCCAGTCCTATTGGTCAATGACTTGCAATGTAATGCATGCTTAAAACAAGCAGGCAAATAACATCTGAAGTTAAACAAAGTGGTGCTGGGCTTAATCCAAACTGATGGGGGCTGAATTCTGGTGCTATTTCTGTCAGTAGAAATTTTGCCGCTGCTTTCACCAGATCCAGGATTTTACAGCCACTAAAAAGGCTCCTGGCTTTTGGGTACAAGTAGAAGTTCAAACTGGAACTGAATTTCATAGCAGGGACTCAGCTTAATCCTAAGAAGTTGAACGTAAATCAACTATACAACATATGATTTTTTAAGTACGGAGCAACTTTGCAAACAGGCGGGTACTGCCAAATCTTGCCACGGCAAGGAAAGTTCTTTACGTAAGATGACAGGTACCGCGGGACAGCAGCTAACCTGCTGGGATGTGATCCTGTCATAACTTGGGGTTCTAATGACTTTGGAGATTCCTTGAGTTTACTACTGCGGTTAACTATGTTGTCAAGATCTCTTCCCTAGAATTACAGATGATAGGTTTGGTCATCTAGTTCAACCTCTACATCAAGCAGGACAGGCTAAACATAACATTAGACTTCAGAGTTACATGTGTAGCAGCATCCCTCCCTTTCCTCCTCTATTCTTTGGGATACGTTGTGTTTGGTAAACCAGCTGTTTCTAAATTGAAAAGCTTGAAACGGACAAAGAGGCATTTACAAACATTACAAAAAAACAGAGCGTTTGTTGATCTGTACATTTTGGTTTGCAAACAAATGTTTTAGCATTCAGGCTTAGATGGCCGAGCCATGCAGTTTGTCACAAGTAATTTCTTTTTCTAACGAAGTGGCTGGCGTATTCCAAAATACTACATCTGACAAATATCTTATTTTCTAATTGACAAAATTTCCTCCCTGAGTATTGTGCATGACTTTTTAGCATTGGATTAAATTACCCATGACTGTAGTTTATTTCTTACTGACATATTGTATGTCCATAACTGTGAAGTATAATATTACTGTTACTGATACAAGAGTCAAATCAAAATGAAAGCAAGCAAGCAAGCAGGACGACTACATCATCTACATTTGGAGGCTTGAAAAAATGAATCTAGCATGGTAGTGCCAAGGTAACTGTTCTCTCAAGATTCAAATTGGCCAACAACTGTGGTTGTACTCTGCTTGCCCTATATGTGCTTAACTTTAAGCCCTCTGTTTTAAGTCCTATTAAAGTAAAAGAGGATTTGGAAGTGTTTGACTTTAAATACACGCCAAAGTGGTTTGCAGAATACAGAAGTCCTAGTGAAAGCCAGCATGCAAGGTCGAGCTGACGATGGGTCCTTCAGCTAGTAAAAAGTGTTGCACCTATTTGATTTTGATTGGATTTGGCCTTTGGATTAAAGTGGATTTGGAGACAACTTTTAGCCACAAGCGTAATCTGTTGTAATCTATAATACTCTCCACTGCAGAGGTTCAAACTCTGATTTCTGGGACTGGGAAAGCAAGATGATTCCTAAGACTTAACAAGTGTCAGTGTAAAAAGTGGGCTCAGATGACTGAGGAGTAGACTGCTCTCACCCCAGAAAGCTCACTGGTGCACTGGGAGACTTCTATCTCTAGATAGAAACTCAACAGACATGAATAGAATTGCTGTAGACTGGAAAATTCTAAGTTGCTAAAATGAACAAAGTTTTCTCATGGATCATGATTTATTTACGCCTGTTCACTCATTTCTTCATGACAACACGGCAACTTGTTCTTTTGTCAGATTCAGCCTCCACCCATCCTGCTCACAAGAGGTCTCTACGCAATGTCCCATCTGACATGGTCAATACAACCTTGTAGTTTCTGAGGGGAATGGCGCAAGAGGTAGCAGTGGTTTTGGTCTCTGTTGCTGAACTAAAGGGCTTCGGATGACAAAGGCAGAAAAACGTGAAGACCCTTCCTCACTTCTTTCCTTTGGCCCAGTTTCATACCACATAGCTCCAGGCATTTGTACAAGATGTCTAAGATAGGAACCTAATCAGCCTGTATTCCTTGTATGGTCAAAGAAGAGAGAAGCACTTCCAGAGGGCAATTTGGATCTTAATTTGACTGCATGACTGTCTGGAGGTCCCTGTTGACTATGCGGGGAACTTAGACTCCCTAATTAGACATCTAGCCTGTTAACGTCTGATTTTGATTTGTCCGTGAAATTTTTCTTCCTCTCCATGTATGTGTCTCAGGGGAGAATGTGGTCCTCTAATATAACTGTTCGACCCACATGGAAACATGACCTTCATTTGAAGTCCTAGCTATTCTTGGTACTCATTCACCAGTAGTACCTGCAAAAGTTGTCTTAGCTGATGACTTTCAGACAGAGACTGGCAACAAAAAAATGCTGCAACCACAGGCGTAACTCCACCACTGCTATTCGGAAATTTAAGAGCAAGTGGGAGTCCAAAATTACCACCAGATGGTGCACCTATTTAGCGAGTGACAGAGACATGTTCCACAAGAAAGGGTAGCCACAGCCTCCAGCAACCCATCAAGTTGCTTCGCCTGCTGTTTATTCTCAGCTGTGATATAAATTGAATGTGTTTGAGACACGGACCTGCCGGTCATACTGTTCTGTTACATTTAATATGGAGTATGTTTTCAATCTCTGTAATGGAAGCCTTTCAACCGCCTGGCTAGGGACACGAGCAAGTGGGAAAGAGCATAGCAGATCTGCCAGTGCATGTGAAGGGAGAAGGAAAGAAAAAGAGATGGGCTAGGCACAGGAAAAAATGGTAACAGCAGACAGCAATGAGCAGGCTCCAGAATCAGAAGTGGTCAGCACAGAGCATCTGTGCATCGCCGTTTCCTTAAGCTGGGCTAGTTTTGGCTATTAATGGTAGGTAGATGGGAGTAGGCTGAGGTCAGTGCATTTCTGAAGGATAGTCTTGATGACTAAGTAAGTATCTTGGAAAACTGCCAATGCTAGTGTCCCAGGCGAAAACACATGGGGTATTTTATTAACTGCATAGCAAAGGTGGTGAACTTTAAGGTGAACTTTCACCTAAACAGTGAAGTGATTTTTATTCTCTAACTGCTTCTCATTCCTAAGCACTTGTATTACTCTCTACTCAAGAGAAAGATTAGCACATGTTGATAAGCATATATTTTCTTCCATATTTCTCACAATGTCACAAGACCACATGGTTCTTTCAACTAGACTTGCTGTAAATCAATATATTATCACGTGTAGGACGTGTAGGGCTCTCTTCCCATTCTGCTCCTTGCTTTAAAGAGTATTCTGAAGCAATATGTAAGTTCCTGGCAATCCTCTTCCGTGAAGATTATGAAAGTGATGCACAGGGAAATATTATGAGTCTTTTACTACTTTGTGTAGATGTGTCTCCTACAGTTTTCTATTGTTTTGGTATGTTTTAAAGGAAGCCCTAAATAGAACTTAATATATTGTTAAAGAATCATTAATTAGAAAGGTTATTCTTTTAATTACAACTTGACCAGTAAAGAAACATCTGAAACGAAAATTTCCTCTGAGCAAAGAGTGAAAATATTTGCATATTCTTTAACCTGAGAAGTACTCATTCTGAATGGATAAAATAATTTTTTGTTCTTTTTGTCCAAGCTGAGAGGAAGGCGTCACATCAAGAAGCTCAGTATAATTCCCTTCCTATCATTTTTCACATACCCTGTGGCTCCCAGTTCAATGTGAGAACTATCATTTTATGGTTAAAGCATGGACTAGGAGATAATGGATTTGGATTCTGTTCCCAGCTGTGCCATATACTTTTCTTGTGACCTTGGGCAAGTCACATCATACCTCAATGTCTGGAGACTAAAGATTACTAATTTCAGTGCGGAATTGAAGGACTTAATTAATGTGGACTGACCTCCACTTAAACATTTGTGAAGTACTCTGGGATCCTCAAACAAAAATGGGTGCTCTTATCCAAACAGGAAGCAAAGGACAGAAATGTCATGGAGGGATTTGATCTTCTAGAAAGTGAGTCCAGGCCTGAAAAAAGACCATACTGAAAAATCTCAGTAGAATAGGCCTGGTAAGATTATTGACTTCGTTTGCATAAGAAAGAAGTTTGGAAACTTTTGGCAGTTGTCCACGAAGAGCCTAAACTCAAATTTCACAAAGACAAAATACTTTCATGTTCGGTACTTACATGTAACCTAAAAGAGAGAGAATGAAGCCCACAGGAGGAGTGACTGCTGCTTACTTACTGTACACTTGCTGTACGTGTGCTGTGATTATTCAAGTAAATCTTCCCGTCCAAAGCCCTCTTTTTCTAGCTACTGGTGCACAGTGACATCCTGACACCAGCAGTGGGGCTTGAACCAGTTTTTCCTCCTTCCCTTTCTTTTTCTCCTTGCTGTCTCCCATTTTCTTTTACCTCTGCAGTTCAGTAATGCTGAAGCCAAGTTCCCTTCACTTTTGTTTGCTTTTTCCTTGCCCGTTGATCAACCATGTTGCTTTATTACAGACACTGTAGTATTAACTACAGTATAAACAGAAGCTCTTCGCAGGAGAGTTAGCTGGGATTTCCCTGCCCTCTTACACAACCCGAGTTTCTGCAGCACCACTTTCATGTTTGTTTTCAGGGATTAGTGTCAATATTCCACATACTGCTGACATAATGAGGCATAAGCTTTGCTCAAAGCAGGCAAGACACTGATTTTTAAAAGACCCTGGACTACTGTGCTATTAGGGATGGGCATGGAAATTTTGAAAGGCAGCAGACTACCCTCAAAACTGAGTGGCAGTAAGATTGATGGTGGGTTTCTGCACAGCATGAAGTATTTCTGTGAATACTGTGTCCTGTTCAAAGTTAAATTCAAAGTGTCTGCATGGAGTATCTCACATAGCAGCATGTGTGCTGTCAGTTTGTGTTAGCCAGAGGAACATTACATCATGTGATAGACAAAAACACAACTTGGTACCATATAGCCTAATCCAAGACTTTTCACGTGAAACATTTGTTTTATTTTGGTTTTAAGACATTTGCCTTTCTAACTGGTCTGTTTTAATTAGAGCTCAACCTGAACCACAAACGATAGATTTGAACTTTCCCAGAGTTCAGTGGTGTTCAGATCTGGCTTTTGGTTTGGCCCATCACAAAGACAGGGGTCAGCTTCAAATTTCAGATCTGGAAACAGGCTGCTACAAAGCGAGGGGCTGAAAAGATTATTTAATGAGACCCATATCTCTGTTAAATGGTGTATTTGCTCTAGAGACACTTGCTAGCATTTTCAAATGTGCTTTTATGTGAGCAGCATCATGAAGACTACTGTTAATACCAATCTATCTGTTTAGAAACCTGCTGTATTTATGCTGTAGAAAGGGAATTGTCCCTCCTTTCCTGGTCACAAAGCCTGGATCCTGAACTGAATCTGGAGTACCTTAAAAACCTACAGAATTTCCTTCTGGTCTTTGTTTAAAACTCAACCTTCAGTTCCAGGTTATCACACTTCAAAACAACGGAAGCTCTTTGTGGTCTAGAAGTCTGATCATTTTATCCTCATAACACTCGTTTTTTCCAGCTGAAAGGCCAGCTAACTGACAGGGCTGGCATCCACCCTTTCGTCAAACTCCTGCAGGTATCGATCAGTCTCTTAGTGTGAGCTTGCTCAGTATCTGGCAAAACACAAGCTTTAGCACAACACAAATAACAAATAATAACCACTAGCTTACTAGACAAGATGACCTGACTGGTAGGGTTATCTGGACAGGTTCAGATTAAACACTGATTCAGTATCTTTCATCAGTCCTGAGAAGATTCATATAATTCTTCCTTGTTTATATGAATCTTGTCACTTCACAACTCCTATCAGGACCAGAAAATCCAGAGCTGAAAAAAGACTTTGCTCTTGTGATGCTTCCAGACTCATTTTGCAAACCAGAGAGGTTTGGACCAGAATCTAAACTTTGTATATTTATCCAAAACCCTCTGAGCTCTTTACTCTTTTAAATCTCTTTCATATGTGTGATTTGTGCCGTTACAAACTTGACTATCAGGCAACGACTCTTTAAACACCAAGAAGGTTAGAACATCATTACTTGAACGTAGCTCTTCTCTCAGAAAGATTGTAAGGCTAGTCAAAAGTATCAGAAATGTGAATTCAGCCACACAAGAAGCATGAGAGCATTTAGAAAATATTTAAGCAAATTCGAAAGCAACTTTTAACCCAGCCCTTTCACCAGAACTTTCTCATTTGCTTTCCACAAAATCTGAGCTCTGACAGGGGACACCAGTGACTTATGGAGTTACTGCCCATCTATTTGCCTTACGCCCTGAAGATGTGATCTCTGCAGCGGCGTTAGCAGAGCAGAACGCAGGCTCATGCTGACAATCTGCAAACCCAGCCTCTCTGCTGCAGCTACTGAGGAAGGACTGGTTTGAGCTGGGCTGCAAGCTAAACCCGATGAGGCACGGTCCTTCTGCTACCATAGGAGACATCAAGGGAGTGGTAACATCCTAAACAGCCACCTCAAGACTCAACACATCTCACCTGTCAAAGTCTACCTTGCCAAGAATGCACCAGAGAAACACATTGAAGCCCTCACACCTAAAGGTTGAGTGGTGAGTCACCAGCGATAGCGCTCATGTTATAGATCTGCTTGCGAAATTCGACTTATTGAATTGGTTCTCAAAGGTGTCCTGCCAGGCATCGGAAACCATGTCAGGAATTTATGTGAGCAGCAGATTTGTAGGACAATCGTAATGAACAATGTGCAGAAATATCCTCCAGGAGACAGTCCAACAGCAATTCCCAGCAAACGCAACGAGAATTTCTCTGCTACATTCCTCTGCAGATTTTTGCAGAAAAAGGCAACGTTCTGGTACGCTATTTGGTACGAATTATTTTTCCCTTGTTTCAAGCATAGAAAATGATCTTTTCTCTATGTTTATGCAGTTTTGAAGAACAACTTGAGGCCACCTTGAAGAGCACAGTGGCTGGACAAGACAAAAGCCTAACAATTTCTGTGCCTGGAAAGTGCTATCCCAGGCATCTGGGAACTGTTTATCCATGACCAGCAGTCTGAAATGTTTTTCAGAGCCCCCAGTCTGGCTGACACCGTTGCTGAGTTTGGGCAGTACTTCCTCCATATTCAATGCTATTACCACAAAAGGGTGTGTAGATCAAGGTATTTCTAGATGTCATTATTTCATAGATATTTGACGTAGTACTCCTCTTGTATTGCTGTTGCAGTGAAAGCTACAGTGTGATGGATGGTTATTACATTTTATGATACTTCTCTGGATTTAGATCAGAATTCTGACAAATAATTTAAACAAATATTAGATCCTGTCTAGACCAAGTAGATGCCTAGTGTACGTGATTCTGTTTAATAAAATATATTGCTGCTCTTCATAAACATTATTTTACAAATGTCATGTTTAGGTAGAATTAGTACTTTATTATATACAGAATAATCCTAATTCTGTACTTGATAAAGTTAAATGATACTCTGAAAAAACCTAGAAAAAAACCACTAGAAGAACACTGTGTTTGGTAGAATAACTTTATCCTAATCAGTGAAACCAAGAAAGTCATCTTCTGGCTTTTAATGTAACGAGATCTTTTTTCCCCAGTCAGAATATAAAACAGGATAATGGACTGATAGTGGAATATTTTAAGGGTGGGATCTCCTTTTCTAAAACCACCATATACCCTCAGCAATTACACTTAGATGACTGCCAGCATAGTTGGGAAGGCACTGTGCATTGAAATCTGGTTTAACTCTCTAATGGGGTAAGTTTAGACTCTGTCCCTTTCTTTGAATTTTCTGCTCCCAGTTTTGGGGTTTCCCCATCTAGCTTGATAGCTTCTGGAAGCCTTGCTTTTTTGGAGTCTAACTCTCTCAGGACTTGGTAAGGCTGGCTTCTTATCCTGCTGACATGGAAAATACTGTGTGGCAGAACATCTAAAAGATAGGATTAAGAGCCAATGTCTCCTTGCAGGTTTAGCTCTAGGCATCTAGCTCTTGCCTTGTAGACATGATTAATTTTGTGTACTGTAAACATTGGCATCTAGTCTGAAAACAGTACCTCATCCCTGCAATATGTCTTGGGCTACACTTGCTTTCTACTGCTCTTGCTTTGTGTGTATTTCCAAAATGGGGGTTCTAGATTAATACGCATCTTTATCAAACAATTGTGTTGGCTAACATAAAAAGTAAGTATGAGAAAAAAGTCTACACTGACAAATAGAAGACGACAGCTTTTAAGATCCTGCTTAAAGTTGCACGTGTCTTACTAGTCAGGAAATATCATCAGCTCCATATGGGGACATGAAAATATTTGTCATCTCTCTGAAACAGAAGCAAATGCAACCTCAGCAGAACTTCTGGCAAGAAATTTAAATTGGTCCTTTTATTCAAATCAAAAGTAAAGTAAGGATCTAACAATATGCAGGTATGGCCTGTGAAGGTGTGTGAGTGCAGAACGTCAAGAGCCAGCTCTAAGTGCCATGTACTTCTCTGGCAGGAACAGCGATGCTGAGCATTGCTGTGTCCAAACCCCCTTTATGGGTCTAGCAGTAGACGACCAGCTCAATCCTATGCTAGAATGGTATGTTGAAGAGCAAAGCAGAGGAGTCACAGTCCCAGGAGCTCCTGCTGCTTTCTTGGAGCTCTCCTGTCCCACCATGCAGCTGCATGGACATCCTCCCTGAAAACGGGGTTAAATTTGTGTTTCCTTTGCTGGTTAAGCAGTCTACAGCTAAATTCCTCTGTGGTCTCCCCACGAAGAGAGTCCAACAAGAGGACAGCTTGTTCTCTCAGAGGTCCTTCTACCATATGGATATATGCCTTAACTTCTTCATGCCCTTGTGGAAGAGAGGTACTAATATCTCTTTTTTGTTGCCCTCTCCAGATGAAAGACACAGCTTCATTAGGCAAGAACTACCTCTTGCATAAACAGATTTGTGTCTAACAGCCATTTCAGCTGGGTATCACTGAGTATATCTGTAACTCCATAATTATGGCAAAGTGTTACTGGTCCACTGATAGGCTCTGCACAACATATTGAGGTAACATTCATGATTTAACTAAACCACCTCAAGAAATTCTGAAGCAAGAGCTGACATTTCATCTGCAACATACACAGACATTCGCACTCACAGACACCCACCTTCAGACACTCTGGCATGACCAGATATAGGAGCTTAGTTACAACTACTCAGAATTCAGTGAACCCTTTAAAAGGTCTTATTATTTAACATGTTTCTACAGCAAAGCACAGGTGTGCGCAGTGATTTACAAAAGAATACAGACATGACCACTGCCCTCAGGGATTTGTTATCTAGGTTAGAAGTGACATAAGATAATACAGGAAAAGATGACTTCATGCAAATGGTAGTGCAGATTTATTTTTAGGCATGTTCTTCAACACAGTATATTTATGTCAGGCCACTGAAATGATTGAAATGAGTTAATTAAAATACTGAGCCAGCAGAGAGTCCGCTGAGAAGGTCTGAGTCTGCAAGGCGATGACTTCTTAATATTCAAGGGCATGGTAGTAGGGATGACAGAGTATCTGTGAAATAAGGTCCATAGCAAAGTCAAATATGTTCACAGAGTCACAGAATAATTCAGGTTGGAAGGATCCTCTGCTGACAGCCAAGGAGAATATCCGTTCTGAACCACTTCACTCACTAAAGGCTCAAGCCTGTACAATCCACGGACATGAAAATCTCAGTGACTAAAATGGTTTGGTTTCAACCTACCCTGCTGTTGTATCCTACTAAACTGAGCATGAAGTTGACCTGAAAACAAATTTACTTTATAAATGTGGTAGTACTGTCCTTCACCTGCCTGACAGTTTCGGAGTGGAGTTTTGTTTTCTGCTGGTGAGGTTTTTTTGTTATTATGTGGCAAGAATAATTTCTATTTCTTCAATCAGAGTGGACATTTACCTTGCTGAGCACCACACAGCTATCTCAGAAATCTTTAACAGGTCATACTGCAGTGCGAGAACATTATCAAGAGCAAGCTTAAAGAAAACCCAAACATGTCCACATGGCTATAGAGCCCCTTCCCTTTTTTTAAATGTTGTTTTTATTTCTCCCTGTGAAATGCCCTTAAAAAAGAGACCATAATGCATTGGCAAATCCTACACAGAAGAACTGTTATTATGAATAGATTGAGGTGATCGAAATATTGTAACAACATCTGGTTCCTCATAGCCCCATTTAATTGAAGGACTGTAGCATACTTTAGGACCCAGTTTCTCTGAGGTCCCTTCAGGAGTTCATGCTTTCCAACAAGGGGTGCAAAGAACTTTTTAAAACCACAGTACGCTGCAAGATGTCTCCAGCTGAGCTTTCGCATGTAACGATAGATCAAACCGCTAGTCATCAATGGAAAGAAAAAGCACCCAACCTTCAGCAGGGAAGCATTAAGCCCCACTGTGGGACGTCAGTAAGTCCAGAGGGGAACACAGGCAGGACACGCTGTCTGTGCTCCAGCTATTGCTTCCCACATACTACTCTGGCAGTGTTAGCAGCAGCATTGTGAAAACACAGCCGGCTGTGGCACCGCACAGGATTTTCTCAATGGTACAGCACATCTGGGAACTACCCCCTCACGCTTTGTGCACTGTGCATTTCTCAAGCCATACTCTTGCGCATTCTTTAAACGAATGCTTAGCACCATGTTCTGATTAAACCTGGACAAAAAGAAGCGGTAGTGCTTTTGGATCAAAACTTCATTTCCCCGTTTTCTGTAAGAATGAGATACAGCTTCATTGTTAGGGCTGACTTAGTAAGAAACATTTGTTACAACAAATACAGTTTTACAAGGGAGAGCCCCAAAATTTCATATTTCTCTAGGCACTTCTAAACATCTTTTCAAAGATCACTGCTAACTTACTAACCTCACAGGAGCTGTCCCAGAAAACTCCACCGAGGGACATGCTGCCAAACGTCAAATACATAACAGAATTACGCTCACTTTGGAACAGAAATGCTGACTATTATTTACGGTTGCCGGGAGTTAATTGAATGTATTTAGGGGGTAAATTAAGCAAAAAAAACCTGTAAATTGTTGGAAGCCTCATTACAGAAACCACTGTAGAAAGTACCACCAAGTCTTTAGAAAATAACCATGAAATGGGAAAAATGCTTGAAAAAAATGCGAAAAGCAGAGCCATAGTAAATAGCTCTTTTTAACAGACATGCTTCCAAAAGGATATAAATAATGACAGCACGGAGCTGCAAAAAGGCAAGTGTGAAATAAATCTGGCTCATGTACAGCCCATTCTAAAAGAAAATTTGACAAACCCACATGAGCAACAGAAAACGATCCAGTTGACAGAGTGATTCTAGACAGATGGCCAAAATTCTGGCACCTTCAACCATAAAAACTTAGCGGGAGTCTAGAGATGAAAAATGCTGAATAAGAGAAGAATCTGTAAATAAACCATTGTGTCATAGCACTACGCATTCTCAGTTTTGAAATCTGCAATATTCTCTGTCCCAACCATGTGTAATGGGAAATAGACGTCACAAGCAGTCAAGGAAGAAGGCGCTGAAATCATCTGCACCTCCTGTGCTAGCTCTATCTGGATGAAGCAAAACTAAACAAGACTATTTTGATTAAACTGCAGTAGGAAAAAAAAAAAAGATTTTAGGGAGGAAATGGGAAACGAATAAATATTCTAAACAGAACATTACTCAACATGATCATCAGAAGACTCCATCAGATTTGACCGGGAAGTCCTGCCAGAGCAACATATACTTGATCTGCATGAGGTTCATCATTCAGGAGCACTTCTGAGCACAGGTGCTACGAGAGGAACTTCATGACTATGGATGACTGTATCTGGTTTTTTGACAACAGGCTACATGGTAATCATTCAGTCAGTTCTTTGCCAGTGAGTGGAAGATGAAGAAGAAAAGCTAGTCTACTACTCCGTGGATTGGACCCCTGAGGAGAGTGTAAACCAAGTGTGTCAAGCAGGCAGGAACTTCTTGCACCAGCTTTCACTAAAAAGGTCAATGGAGAGCAGATGGTTATAGAACTAATATAATCAGCAGAGAAATACCATCTCAACATTAGATAGAGGGAAGTATGTGTGCAGGTTGAATGCATTCCAGTCCCTCATCTCAGAACATGTATGAAGCCACATTAGAGTCGTTAGTCCTGACAGCCATTAGTGCTGAAAAGCTGTGGAGAACTCTAATCAAGAGGAATTGAAAAGACAAATGTATTGCCTTTGTCTAAAAGGAAAAAAAAAGAAAGGGATTATGGGCCCAATCAACTTAAATACAGTAAATGAAAAAATATGGGAACAAAATCCCATTTGTGAGCTCATAACTGAGAACAAGGAGATGAGTAACAGTCAACAGGATCTGTCAAGAGCAAATCATGTTAAACCAATCTAATTTCCTTCTTTTGCCACCCAGGGCCTTGGAGGCAGAGAAGAAGCAGTTTATACTGTATATCTTGGACTTAAATGAAGGTTTTGACACTGCTTTATATGAATTTGTCATAAAAGAACTAAGGAAGAGCTAATCAAATGGGTACACATCGTATGGAAATCATACTTGGAGGGTAGTTATCAAAATGGAAGGATGTACTAACTGGGTTTCCTTTGTGATCTGTGCTGGATCTGGTACCAGTCAGTATTATACTCTTAACTTGACCAAGGGAATAAGCTGTGCACATTGAATTTACAAATGATGTCAGGCTGGGAGGGACTGCAAAGAAATTGGAGGAAGTTTGGGTAAAAATTGAAAATTATCATGGAAAAATGGTTTGGAAAGGAGGAAAAAATATAAGAAAAGCAAGAGGAGGCAAATCAGAAAGACAAATACATGGAGATCTATACGTGGGAATAATCAGTTGCACAAATGCAAGATGGGAAACATCTGGTGTGACAGCAGCTGCACAGAAGACAACTGCAAACTGAGTAAGAGTAAAAAATGTCCTGCTGCTGTGAAAACACCATGCTGGCACGAGTAAATGGGAGTGCAGCGTGTGAGACGTATGAAGTGCTCCTTCTGCTCTGCCCCCTCAGCTTGAGCACCCTGTCCTATCTCTGGCACCACACTGCAAGGCACAGGGCAGCCGTTTGGGAGAGCTGGGGGAAAGACCTGAACCCCTGAAACTGCTCTGCAAGGGCTGACGATGGAACACGTCTAGAAAGGGGTGGAAGTATTTAAATATTTAACGGCTGCTGTAAAAGAAGGGAGTAATCAGTTCTTAGCATCTGTAGAGAAAGAAACAGTGGGTTTGCATTCAGAAAGACAGTTTCAGGTTAATATTGATAAAATACATCCCATCAGGGGTCCCGAGGCACTGGAATAGACTGTGGAATCCCCACCACTGATGATCTTTAGGAACAGGATAAATAAAAAGCTGTTGTGAAGGACACCTGTGTTAGTAGCCTACGTTAGCGATGAGGGATGGACTAGCGACCCTCCTGAGGTTCCTGCCAGCCCTGATTTTCTACAGTGTATTTTCTGCTTGTATAAAGTGATTTCAGTGGTCCATAGTCCTGACACGCAGCACCAGGTATAGCAAATTAGAGAGAAAGAGAAATTAAACCAATCCCTTTTTTTTGATTATAAACCAAGAAGCCCAAACTTAAATATATTGAAAATACAAATAGAGAAAGGATCTGCTCCAGACAGTGAGAGAACTCTCACTGAGTTGTATTGCCTTTGGGTTGAAGCCAAAGAGAAGAGTCTGTACTATTTTTCTTCAGAATTGCTAATAAGTGTGTTGAGTAAAATGCAAAACTACAAAGGAACTAAACTTGCCTGTAAAAGTCTTCATCCAACCCTACTCAGGGTGCTGTTGTCCAAGTTCTAGTTTACTCATCCAGATGTATCTGTTGTCTTTTGCCCATAAACAATGACTCAAAGTGTCCTCAGCTTTCTCTCACAAAAGAAGACCTGTTGAAAAAGAGAGGTCTGGCAAAAAAACTTCTGCCACGGTTAATTTCTTCT
>Ga0181612_128001_pt1 | contig 18374 bp, 8 predicted proteins | sample HoacroProtozoa21_FD_119630 | JGI IMG/M metagenome (GOLD analysis project Ga0181612, IMG submission 119630) | Hoatzin crop microbial communities from Cojedes, Venezuel. Combined Assembly of Gp0051906, Gp0051904, Gp0051908
AGGAGCCAAGATCATACAGAAGAGGTAGTCATTTGCAAAGATGGCAAGAAACACATTAATGTTTCCAATAATAAGGAAGAAGAAGTTAACTACAAGAATAAATTGGGAAGTACCAGTGAGTCAACTGGAAGGCAGAAATGGGTTCTAAGTTATATTGGATAAAAACCTATGTGAATGTGTGTCAGGGATATGGGACATAGCCAACAATGGTGTGTATTCACAACTGTGGTGTATCTGAGGGGTGGAAGGAAGAGAGTAATTTCTCTTCTGGTCCATTCATACGTTGTATTAACTGGAGAAGTCAGTACTTTTCCAGGGAGATTCCAGCACCCAAGGAAGATGTAGACAAACTGAAGACCCTAGTGGAAGGCTCAGAAAATGTAGCCTGTCCGAGAAAGGTAGAAAGAGCTGACAATATAACCTCAAAAAGCAGACAGCAGAATGTAAGTAACTTGCTAACACCTTCCTAATGCTCCAGCTGAGGATGACTAACCTTGATTCCCAACTCCTCATAAGGGAATGTCATTAGCAGTCAAAAGTAGTACAGATAAAGTGGCTGGCACCTCCAACACTGAAATTACTGTGACGTTGTATATCCTTGAAAAAGGCACAGGTCCCTGTTCTAGGGGTAGAGGATTCTGGTATCAGGATCTGAACAGGTAGAGATTGGAGCCTCACTCAGAGGACACATGTTTTTAGCAGTTCCTTGTAAAAATGAGTTTAAAGGCAGCATATCGCCCAAGATACAAGATTTTTTACTCACCATTCAGAAATAGCCAGCCCTCCCTAATGTGCTACACATGGAGTCCTGGTGTTCCACACTACTCTCGAAGCTAAGGTGCACACTAGGCAGCATGGATCTGGCTCCAAGTATCTAAAGCAAAAGCACAAACAAAGGAACACCCTATGGTGCAGAATAGCAGACTCCGTGGAATGATCCTGATTGAAAGATCATTGTACATTGAGGAGTTAGTGATCCATTTAACAGCTAACAGAAGTGGGTCTAAGCCAAGGCTGTGCTATGCTCTGCTCTGCTATGTGACATGCACAGCTTGGCCTTCAGGCCTGTCTTGTGCTATGTGTATCTATTGGCTGCAGGATAAACTTACCTGGTTGACAGTAGCAGAGGAACCTACAGGGTTCCACTTGGTATTGGTGATTGCACCACCTGCATGCCCTTGCCTTTATCTATCTAGTAGTGCAGCAACAAGTTCCTATAGGAACAGACTTTTGTGGAACAGCGGAAATGATGACTAGAATTGTTTCCCTTGTGAGAAAATCCTGTAAGAGGTGAGAGGAACAAAATGGGATAAACCTTCCATGGATGGATCTGTGCAGCGTACCACACCCATTCGATACTGCACAGCTGGGGATTGTCAGCACCTGAAGTGGTGGAAGTTTGTCTATACTGTACTCTCTTTCTTAACAGTATTATCTTTAATAAATGTCATTTCAAGTGGTACTTTACAGAATCTGAGTGTCTTTCTTACTGGGATCATAACAACCCAGATTCTCCTGGTGCTAAATCGCCCTTTATTCCTTTACCTATGTTTTCCAATTCAAGTCCTGATATGAACAAACATTTATAGTGCTCCTCAGAGACAGAGGGTATGATGCTAAAGGATATGTTCATCAGATTGCCAACCACATTCAGGAAAACACTGGAGCCCATGTTAAAAAAGAGTTGGGATGACAGAAAGAAATTGCCTAATCACGCTATACCATGAGAAATCACTGTTGTTCGCCTTTCTGCTCAAACAGCTTCTCCCTGCTTAGGTGGAAAAACTTTGCTGTTTTTAAATGAAGAATTGTCTTTCTCAGTTGTTTTCATAATGCCAAATGGTGTTTGGTTGGTTCATTCCAGTAATAAAACTTCTCAAAACCATAATATATCCGGTTTAGGTGAAGCCTGCATATGCTCACAAACTCTCTGATATGTGCCCAGCACCAGTCACGGAATGAACAAGAGATTTTGCTATAGAGTTGATGACCTGCTGTTGCCTTTAGGTGTTGTGAGGTTTGGGCAAGAAGCGGGAGTCTTAACGAGCACCTTCCTTCATTTAATTTTTCCTAATATCCAGTCTAAACCTCTCCTTCCATTGGGGAAGGTTCAGATTGGATATTAGGAAAAATTTCGTTACTGAAAGAGTGGTCAGGCATTGGAATAAGCTCCCCAGGAAAGTGGTAGAGTCAGCATTCCTGGAGGTGTTCAAAAAATGTGTAGGTATGGCACTTCAGGACATGGTTTAGCAGGCATGGTGGTGTTGGTTTGACAGTTGGACTTTATGATCTTAGAGATCTTTTCCAACATTGGTGATTCTATGATTCTATGATTCTATCCATGTGCAGCAAATATCATAATAAAAAGAAAGTGAAGCTGGAAGCCTTGTTGTGGAGGCAACAATGCTTTATGGTTGTGATTAGAGGAGGCATGGGGCACTGCTTCTAGTGTTTGAGGAATGGCATTACCACACGAACTGCCAATGTCCCCTAATAGAAGAAACAAAATGAGTCAAATAAGATTGGACATTTTTGCAGCAGAGCTCAAAAACACAGTGACGTAATTATTTCTTGGAAAGGTGAATGGAAATTCAGTGCCTAGTCAATGTATGTGACAGACACACAACAGCGTGTCTCCCTGGAAGAAGATTTCAAATGGTCTAATAATTCCCACAGCTAGTTTACTGATTGCCTCTTCTTAAACTGCTGCCTCCTCTTGGGATCATCATTTCCAGAGGCTCTTTTAATCTCTTTTTGTGACAGACATCAATAAAACGTCCTAAATTTATGTAGTGAAATTATGACAGTTACACATAAAAACATCGATCCAGAATTTTCCAGCATCAAGAGGCTGCTTCACATTTCCTCTGAAGGATTGTGCATCAAGCTCTAATTTACAAGAGAAATATTCTGGATTACACTTAAGGATTAAATTAATGCATTGTGCAAATACATTCAAATTTTGTACAGCCAGTCAACATGAATTTTAATGCATTCTTTCAACACCTGGTGCCTGAATAACAACTAAATTGCATGCTACCAACACAGCTTATTTCCTTTATTGAGTTATGGATGGATGAGTGAGAGAGGGACCCAAAATGTTTGTGTTTCATGAAATTCAGATTTCTCTTTCAAAGGCGACTGTTATTGCTACCTGTACTTTTCCAGCAAAATAGTCCAAGAACCTGCCAAGCATCTGCAAGGACTCTCACTCTTTTTCCAACATTTACCTGCATGCATATATGTGGGGGTGCTGTGGCACAGGTTTAGCTGAAATGGAACAAAGTCCAGAATAGCAACTCATGTGCTCTGCTCCAGGCCAAATGAGTAGTCATAAGACAATTATTTCTGTTATCAGACAGGCACCTGTATTTGTACAGGAAGAGCAGCAATGTCCACAATTGGTTTCTGGACCTTACATACTAGCTCTGTGAGGCTGGAGATCGGTTTTCATCCCTACTATCTGTGTATGCACTCTTGTGCCTGTATTATTTCATGGAATAAACCTAAATCTTAGGAAGGGTCCTGCAGAGGCAGGTAAAAAAGTCACGTCCAGCATCCCCAGACAACCAAAGATAAGTGCAGATTTCTTACTGAATTCAGTAAGTTGTGCCTGATGAAGGACTTCTGCCACACAGGTCAGTAGATGGAACTTTTATTTTGTTATGTTTTCTTAAGAAAAAAAAGGGGAAGACTTGTCTGGAACAAGACTAATGTGGCTTTGTAAGGGAGTATCTTTACTCACATTACTGGTGAGGAAAGATTTTCTCTTCACAGCAGTCCTTGCTTGACCACCCTGTGCCAAAGGGTGGACATACCCCAGTGTACCACCATGTTTACCCCACTTGGCCCAGCATGGACACAAAGGGAAGGACAGGGACCTTGAAGCATTATCTGGGATGAAACCAGGAGTCATTCTACAGCCCTGAGCATCTTTATGAAGTGTAACCATTTGTTTGCCTCAAAGTATGGCAGCCTGCCTAGGTGTCAGACCAAGATGACACACCCAGCTCTGCAGGGCCTTCATAACTACGGTTGCCCTGAAGAATAAAATCCTAGTACCAGAAGGAGATAAACAGACTCCATTACTGAGAAAATGTCACTAACAACAGGATCAGCAGTCACAAGGAGCAATAAGAGCTGCAATAAGTACTTCCTTGCATATTTGGCAAAAGAGAGCCCAACAGAACCACAGGAAAGGAGCAAGAACAGGTATATTGTGCTGTGCTGCCCAGAAACACATTTGCAAGACTGAGCTGATGGACTTTTTTTGTACAGACTAAAACTTTCAAAGTGAATTTAAAGTTCTATTTAGAACATTTCACAGAAAACCTTAATTAGGCCAGCACGAAAGAGATGACTGGAGAAAAAGAAAGGAAAAAACTCAATGTGCAAAAGTAGAAGAAACAGTGAGCCCTTTCTTCATGATGTTTTGTAGTTGCTCATAGCAATTGAGGACTGAAACAAGAATACAAAAACAACAGAAAGGGACCACAAAGCATAAGATGATCCTGGCAACAGGTCTAAGAGCTGCTCATGTTAGTAGGAGTTTGTCAAGACAACACTACATTTCAGCCCACTGGTTTGCATTTACTGATCTTCAAGACAATGTGAACTTCTGCTGAATATTCTCGAGGCAGTTTTTTCTATGATGTCTCTATGGTATGGAAAGTCATTTAATTTGTTAAAATACAAGTAGTTTCTTCTCTGGTTTCAAAGTTCTACAGAAGCTTTGTCAATCCCTACTACTGTCAGTTCGCATGCTTTTATCTCCAGGTTTGAGACTGTCTTCAACTTCCAGTCCTTGAAGTAGCATCATGAGGTGAAAAATCAGCTTCCACTAACAAAGAGAAGGAAAAGAAACAAAAGAAGTCTGTGTTGTTACAGTTACCAATATAGACCTAAAGCTCTGTGGTTTTACATTAAAAATTATTTAATTTTGGTGGCACCTAAATTAATTTTTATACATAAATTTAGATTAAAAATAGATATTTTTAGATGACATGTTTTTCTTTTTTGACTCTGTGACTTTTTTTCTGGTTTTGGTATTGGAAGTTGAATATGTTTCATTCGCAAGCCTTTCTGTGTGCTGAAGACCTCTAAAAGCCCATTATTTTAGTGAATAAAATGAAATAATCCCATAATTCCAGAATCTGATGTTGTAAGTCAGGAAATCTGATGAAATGTTAAACGCTGGTCATTCTATATTGCTTCGTATCTCTCCAGGAACAGATCTCTACCCCTAAAACCATTTTTACCAGAGTTTCATTCACCTGTATTGGAGAGTTCTTAATCCCAGGAAGAGTCATGGAAGCAGGTTATACAGAATCTGTATTACCAACACAACTCAGAAGATGCACTTGGCATTTCACTGCACAAGAGCTGTCTTATTCCTGCTGAGACAATTCTAAAGAGACTGTGACTGCCTACTGTATCTGAATAACAGAACTCAACTCATGTTTTATTCAGAGCATTTGGTTTGTTTGACAGTTTCACACCTTCCAGGCATGATTTAATTAATATTATGAGGTAAACTAATAGCGCTCTTTTTTTATTTCTACTGACTAAGTACACTTAGGTGATGAAAGGCATTATTATAATGTAATACTGCAATATCTGGTCTCCTTCATTTTCTACCAGAATCATAGGGTGCAATAAACAGATGTGTAATTACAATGAAGACCCTAAGATTTAGGGCAAATTGAATTTCCAAATCTATTTCTAAGGTTTTCAGATTTCTGACGTGCAGATTAATGTCAATTGATAATGATCCTCTCTCAGTGACTGGAAAAAAAGAAAAAGCTTGAAGAAGCTAAGGCTCACCACGACAGTGCATGCCTCACAGTTCCAGCAACGCTGCCTCAACATGCTCTGTTTCACTGTCAAAAGGCCAGGTAACAGCTGCAGTTTCATCAGCTGGGTACAGTGCCCTCCCCTCTCAGGAAAGAGGAGTGTCAGCGTCTCTGCCGAGAAAAAAAAACATAATGAACAACAATGCATAGTAACCTATAAGCAACTTAGGGCTTTCTTTTTTGAAATTTTCTGGGATGAATGAAGAAATAACTGAAGACAAAATTAAGCTGTAAAATCTGAATCCCTGTATCGGTAAACTTCAGGCTATGCAGTATTATTCTGTTGATATTACAGCAGCATAGAGAGGTAAAGTGTCTCTGATAAGGCTCCAAGGAGGTACACAGTCAGAAAAAACCCTTTCTCTGAAGTGTCTGCAGCTCGAAGAGACAAGATAGGATTTACTGATGCCAGGAAGGAGTTTAGCAGAAGAGGTAACCTCAGGATTCATGTTACCTTAATGACATGCCAGTGTCTGATGTATTATGGGATTGTGTAGTCTGACTGACTTTGGTCTTGTTTCATGATAGACTCAAATGAATCAAAAAAAAACCCTGTGACATAATAAAGCAGTGATGTTCGTAACCTCAAAGAGAAGAACTACAGAGTCTCTGTCTCCTGAGCTTTATAGCACAGAATGCTCTAATATACCTCAGGTTTGATGTAGCAAAAAGAAAAGCTTATTTGATAACCCAGCCCTCACCCACTGCCACTGGAACAAACACCAGGTTTCAATAAACCTTGGAAATGGAGGAAAAACCCAGATGGTCGAGTGTTCATAGCCTACTAACACTTCCCATACAACTAGCAATGACAAAAGACCACTCTATTCAAAGCAAGCATCTCTAAATTACTGTATTGCCCACAACCATTGAGGTACTGCTTCAGTAGAGTCTGAAATACATAGGCGAAGCAGGAAGAAATATATCTTCATCAAAAATTGAATGCAAGCCACACAGCTGGTTAAAGATAGATACAATTAATTTTAATTTCTTAGAAATAATAACACTTCTACCTTCTTATCTGGGCAACAGACATCGTGGTAAACATGGAAGAATCTAACCTCCAATGGGACTTAATCTGCCCTTTAATAGCAATTCCTTCACCAGTGGAGCCTGCAGCACACTCTAGTCTTCCGGTGTTTCTGGAAACTATGCAATTTACAGGCTCTTTTTGAAAGCTCTTCAGTGCATGAATTGTTCATCATAATGAACAGCTCTTCTGCAGCTGCTGTCCTTCACTGGAAGGCTGGGCACAGCCTGAATAACAGCTAGATATGTCACAGCACACATGAGAAGGAGTTTGAGACAATATGGACTTTTGCTGTCAAGCCTATTTCCAGGTACACTCCAGCTTGCTGCTGCTGTTGTCTTAACATACACATCATTCAACAAAGACCAGTTAACTTCACTTAAGCTGCCAGTCAGTTTTCAGACTGGGTCTTGTAAAGTGACTGACATGAGGCTTTCCTACCTGACAGCAGATAAAAATGCTCCTAAGAAAGCAAAATTGTATTTACCAGGGAAGTACAGTTAATTTCAGCTCAGCCCCTTTCCCATATTCTGACAAAAACTCTTCTAAATGTATCTCACAACAGGTTTCTCTCTCACTTGAAAGCCATGCTCTGATTCACTGGCCAGTTATAGATAAGCCAGTTTTGTCCGCATTGCTGCTGCAGAGCTGTCGTTTGGCTGCGCATGGGTCAGCATGACCTGCTGTCTCTACCTGCTGTTGAGATAGTTATCAAGGGCAAGATAGGTCTCTTGCAGCGGCCCAGATTTTGCTTACATCACCGGGTGAGTGTAACAGGTTAGACACAGTGTAGAAGGCCAGTAGACTTAGGCCCATTCAAAAAGAAAGAATTTGCCAATTGACAGAAGAAGACAGTCCCATTACAAAGAGCATTTCAAAGCTTGTCATGGGATGAATCGCAGCGATTCCTCCCACTGTCCAGAGGCCTCTTTGTCTCCACATTGCCTGTCAAACAAGTCCAGCCTAACTAGGCTCACAGGCTTTACTGAAATCAGGATCTGTCACACTGGCAACTTTCTTCTTATCTGCAAGTCCAGACGTACCGTCAAAGGACAAAATTGTGTTGGTTTGACATGAGTTATTCTGACAAATCCACATCAGCTGGTTTCTATCCTTGTAGTATGCTCTTGGGATCTTGTAAATGTATTTCTTAATAATTTGCCTAAGAATCTCCCCAAGCTGAGATTGTTCCCCATGGTCTCATTTTCCCTTTTTACAGAGAAGTAGGATGCCTGACACTCCCAGGCTCCTGAGAATTTCTGCAGCCTCTGTCACTCATTAAATATTGTATTGTGGGCCTCATGAGGCCCTAGCAATATAATCTTCTAGTGAAGAATTGGGTCTTAAGAACTTCTTAAGTGATCTTGCCACTCTGTGTGTCCGCACCCCCAGTTAAATTAGTGATAAATGGCTGTCTTCTAAGTTTAGGTCATTTTTAGGTCATTTTTAGTTCTCTATTATTTAAAAAAATACTTGCAGAGCAATCAGATGGGACAGCACAGGAAGTGGTGGTGTGAATGAATACTTTTCAGGCTAGCACACACCAAACTGTTCAAGCAGCCAGAGACTGAGCTCAGTCCTTTTATCCCAGCTGTCTTATAGGAGGCTCTATCTGATGCAGTTCAGTTAGTAGGCACCTGTCATAAATCTTTTCCTCAAGATTCACCGAATAACTGAATACGGAGATCTAGTCCAAGCCCTGGGAGAAACTAAGGGAGGGAAGAGCACTTGTGACTGAAAATACTGAAGCAGCACATGTTTTTAATAAGCATTTACACAATTTCCTTTTTCAAACTGTGACTGAATTTCATTCTCTGTTCTGTCAGTGCAGCAGACTTCAGAAAACCCTAAGGTTTTCAGAGAGCCTGTTTTTGTCTTCATTGTTTGATTCCTCATCTATAGGTTGCCAGAACTGAAAGACCATGTATGACACCGACTACCGCAGTGTGCCATGATTTATTCATTATCCAAGCATGATGTCTGAAGCTGGGTCTGAATCAATGCAAAAGAAGCCACAAAACTAAAACAAAATGTGTATTTTAATTATATTTATATAATGTATGCAAAATATATACTACATGTATAATAACATATAGATTTTTAGATACCTATGAAAAATCTGTACGTAGCTCAGCCCTTCATTGTTCTGCATAAACTGTCAGATGGACTTCCTCTTCAAAGTGGATCCACACAGAGGATCTAAAAAGTTGTCATTCCCTCAACAATATACATATAGTTCATACAGGAAATTTTCTTTCATTAAAGGCATCAAAATATATAGATAAGATACTGATGCTGCCACATCTTTGAAAAACTTGCTGCAATGGTTAATTACCCTCCATCTTAAAAACAGGAACCTTATTTTTAATCTGAATAAAGTCTAGCTACCGTTTCCAGGCACCAGATTCTCATGGCATATTTTGCAGCTGAAGTAGCTTTAGTAATCCAGACCTGTGGGGCCCAAGGGCTGTTATCAAATTCCTGGCTCTTGACCTTTTCACTGATTTGGCTGGGAGGAAGGAATAGGTTTCTTCCTACTTAATTCAACTCTTTCTGTCCTCCTCTTTCTTCCAGGTACCACCATTTCCAGAAACTGTTAGAGTAGAGGGACTTCAGTCATAACCACAGCCTGTGAGTCAGTGCTGGATATCACTTCTGGCAGAAATGATGGTCTTCTTCCAAAGAATAAGCATCTTACATCTAACTGAGAAGAAAATAAACTCAGGGGTGATCACCTTCATCTCACTGTTTTGAATTTGCTTTTTTTCCCACTTGTAAGAAAAATGTGAAAAAGTGTTCTCTTTTCTTTTAATGATACGAAATTTCCATTAAATTTTCTATATAAAGGATATTTTAAAAAATCGTGTACCTTGTAGATCCATCTGCAAAGTTTAAGTTCTCCCACCTGCATGAAAACTCTCATCTGAAAAAAAAAGGAAGCTTGGTTTGATGTATCTGCCATGCCACAATTACAGAGCACAGCGCACTCATATTAGCCCACTTGTATTTAGTGGGCTATAATGTTTAGTCTCAAATTTCAACATCACAGAACAATGTTCTCTTTTTGTAAACAAATAACCAAAAGTTGCCAAAGCTTTGAAATTGAAATACAATTTCAGAATACATACAAAAGATAAAATATAATCTTGGATTCTGATCATACTACATAAAAAATATTTGCTCATGCTTTTTGTCAATATACAAAGAAACGGAGACATATTCACTTACATACAAGTCCAGCTCCAAATAGTAGTGAATGGACAGACGGATAAATGAACAGATAGACAGATGCATGGAGAAATTATTTCATGAGCAACTGACGAAATGGATGAGAAGATGGATGTAGTACCATGAGAACTTCCTGCAAAATTTCAGAAAAAAACAAAATAACAAATTACAATTTCTTTTATAATACACATCTGAAAAATGAATACTAGTGTTTAATTTATATTAGGACAAGGCAGACGTCAAGATATTCTCAGAATTACCTTGAAAACAAAAACTTACATTACTGAACATTAAGAATTGTGTATTTTCGGTGCCCCATACCCTCTGACAAAAGGAATATGTAAACCCTAGGTACTTTAAGATTGTTACTGATTTTCAGCGTTCTCATGGAAACATGTCCACTTAAGTTTTGAAAACGGGGTCAGAGGCCATTCTGCAAAATTCAGCCTTCTCCAGGCAAATATCAGGCAGAGGAGTCTGACCTAAAGGAACTAGGGCAATAAAACGTGAAGTATAAACCTAATCTGACATCCATAAAGAGATTAATAGGAGCTATAACAACAAGTATAAACAAGAGATAATCTCAGCTCAACCATCACTGAGGAAATACAGCTACTTATATTTTTTGTTATTTAAACAAACCCAAGACTTGAGCATTAACTACAGTACTCAATAGCTTGAGCCAGAAAATTATTCGTCCTGAAATAAGTGAAGCTCACAAAATGGATTTTTTACTACCCTTCCTTCCGCCCTAACACCTATTTTACCACAAAGAAAAATTGGGTCAATGTTCTCCAAACTTCTTTCATTGCACAGCCCTACCAGAAAAGAAGTTTGACCACACGACCTCAATATACGCATATATGTTTATTTATTAGTTATGTACATGTACTGTTGTAATAATATACTGTGTATATTATAAAACATGCACCAAAATAGGAATTTAAAAAGATGATGTAAAGATGAAATAAACAATATCTAAATTTATTGATTTCTTTTATTTTATTTATTGATGGTACAAAAAATATTTTCTTCCTGCACCCCAATGGATTGGATTGTGCAGCCCTTGCAGTGTGTGCACTCCACTTTGGAGACTGCTTCCCTAGAGCATCTCATTCTAGACATAGATGGGGAAAAGTGAGAGAACTGCAGAAAGGTGACTCCCAAATACCTAGTGGGAGAGAAGACAGATCTGGGATTTAGGCCATGGGAATGAGAACACTTGGCAGGATTCTGAGGTACAAGCAGCATTATCGTGTTCCAAGCATGGAAACTTGTAATTCAAATCTTCAAACAGGTCAGTTGCCTTTACAAGAGAGAATTTGGGTGGTCTTTCTCTTTGCCATCCAGTTAATGTTTGCTGTTTTGTATGGTATGCTCAGGTTTACATTCAGGTCTACTTTCAAATATGTTCTTCAGCCATGTAAGCTAAATAAATGTTTTCTTAAAAAAAAAAAAAAATAGTGCAGCTCTCCCTGTTTCTAGACCAGCTGTTGAAGATTTAAGAAAGGCTTCACTCTCAACCTGTTCAGTAAAATCCCAGGAGCTGAAAACATTTGGCTATGCCCTTTAAAACTCTTCGCTTCCCCTTCCATCTCACTTTTAAATGAAAAAGTTGGACTAAACAGTTTATAAGCAACAAAGGCAGGACACCCAGCTCCTGAAGCATGTGGAAAGGAAGTGCATGAGCCTGCAGAGTTTATTCTCTTGCCATATCTTCAGTTCCACTTGGTGCTATACACAACAGGAAAAAATTGGCCCACTGAACAGTACCTGAAAAGCTATAGCTTGTCAGCAACACAGGTGGGTCATACTGATGACGTGCTAAGATACATGAAACAAATCATTCAAACAAATACTAGCCTCCAAGCTAAACAGGAAGTTCTCCTACTGGCACAAAAGTTTGCATTAATTCAATGACATAGTAGAGAGGTGACTGCATAATGTTCAACAGGCAGAAAAGCAGGATAGACTTCACATAGCAAACCCACCTGTTAAATTCCCAGAGGCCTGCTGCCAGTGCATCCAGTGCTGCATTCTCTGCTGCCTCAGTTTTCCTGTTGCGGTAAACATTCTTGCTAGATGAACATTAGCTCAGGTACACGTCGTCTTGGAAGCAGTATCTGCTCTGGCAGTCAGTATCACCCTAATATAGGATCCAGGTCATGCCTACATAACATACTTTCCTCTTTGTATACAAAACTGCAGGACCCTGAACAGCAAACAGTAGAAAGATGGCAACACTTACACACTTTTACAAACATATTCTCCATGAACCTGTAGCATAGGCGGTACCTTCAGTACTTTTCCTTGGTTGCTATTAAGTGACAGTTAAGATGGTGCCACTGCCTGTGGCAAATGTGATGTTGGAGATAAAAATGAAGCTAGTCTCCAGCCCTTAAGTCTGTATTTTTCTCTTCACAAAGATAACAGCGAAGTAACTTTGCTACTTGACTGCTTAGTCCTCCCCAAAGACCAAAATCACCTCACAGTGCCGGTCCCCATCTTCATTCTCTGCTAGGCAGCTCCAGAAATGTATGAATACTAAATGGAAAACTAGTTGAAGGCAAATGGAAACTGGGTTGATCAAGTAATCCAACAAAGTACCAGTAGACCTCTGCTGGAGGACCTAAAGAATACCTAATGAAATAAAACCAATCTTTATTGTTAGTAATTCCTAAAAGGATCATTTCTTGGTGAAAACTGCCATTCCTGTGTATGAAATACTCCATACAAAATCTGCTTCCACATTCTAAGGAAAATACCTCTATGACCACAAATCTTTCTGGAATTGAAAGTGCTACAGCATTAAAGAAGCATAGAAGGCTTTGTCTCATGGTAGGTCTTTCACAAGAAATGTCGTAAAGGGATTATGTCTGCAGCCTGCATGTGTTCAGAAATGTTCATCTGTTTCTTCATTTCTTGTCTGTCTCACACATATCTTCCTTATCTGATATAGGAATCTTGCTGTTGTATACCATCTCTTTTTTTCTTTCTACAGCACCAGCTCTAGCTCCTTTTCTAGCTCTCTCCTAAATAAAATTGGTACTCTTGCAAAATTCCAGATATCATCAGAATATATTATTAATGTGTTGTCCAGTAGCATCTAGAGAGGTAGGCTCGGGGGTGTAGTTCTGTCCATGCTCAGAATGAGGGGTCCTTCCTTGCTGGAAACAGTTTACAACAGAGGTGCACATGTAAGGCAAAAGGACCGATTTTCACTGAGGTAGGGAACAAGGGCACGAGTTTCTCAGAACTGTACCAGAAGACTGTGATAGTACTGCAAATTCAAACTGCTTAGATTTGTTTTATAGACTTCTAGAATCATAGAATCATAGGATGGTTTGGGTTGGAGGAGTCCGTTGAAGATCATTTAGTCCAATCCCCTTCCTGTGGATAGGGACGTTGTTCACTAGTTCAGATTGCTCAAAGCCCCATCCAACCTGACCCTGAAAACTTCAATAAATTGCACATCCACTACTGCTCTGGGTGACCTGTTCCAGTCCCTCTCCATTCCCATCACAAGGAATTTATTCCTTATATCTAATCTAAATCTACTCTCTTTTAGTTTAAAACCATTGCCCCTTGTCCTACCGCAACAGACCTTGCTAAAATGTTTGCCCCCATCTTTCTTATAATCCCCCTTTAAGTACTGAAAGGCCATAATAAGGTCTCCCATGAAGCCTTCTCAGCAGGTCTAATGAAAAATTGCCACCACCACCTCCCCCTTCCAACTTGGCTGCACTAAATTCTCCTCTGGAGATAGATTGTTTCAAGATATAAGCAACACCGTTTTGGTTCTGAATCTACCTGAGCTCATCACCCTCAGATCCTCCTATGCTCCAGTTGGTAGAGCCAAGAGAGTCCAGGGAACTTTTCACATCCTAACATTGGTCAGTAAAGTCACTCTTTACAAAGGCTTTTGTCTCTTCTTCTACTATACATTCTGACTGGGTCAGGTGCACATCAGCAATGTAGACAACTCCAAAGGTAGTTTGGGTGGGTTTCATCGTATCTGTCATCTTGGAAGTAGATTTAGAAAAGGATGCAGTCTGAAGGTTTTAGGGATGAGTTCCAGGCATGAGGAAGAAATGAGACTTTAATAAAACCAGCTCCATGTTTTCAAACCTGCTATCATATTTGCACTTCAGCCATAGGCGAAGGTTTTGGGCCCCTACAACATTCCTTTTGAGAAAGCCCCAGAGTTGAAAAAAATGGTTGATACAGAAAGGAAAAAAAGGCAATTTATTAAAGGTATTCACTCTACAGGCAGATGCAGTTGGTTGGGATTGGTGTGGGACATGTCGTTCATTGGCTTCAGCAACTCTAAGACCATTCTGCTCTCTTGGTCTCACCTCCCTCATAGTGTAGGCTGTAGACCTTCCTTGCAGGAATCACGCATCAGGCTCTTGACTTTCAGCTGATTTAGAATCTATTTTCTAGGAACACATCCAGACTTGATTTAAAGCCATCAGATGATGGGGAAATTAGGTAAGTTGTTCCAGGAGCTAAAAATGGCTTTGGTTAAGAGTGTATGCTCATTTTTAGGTTGAATTTTGAGAGATTCAGCTTTCAGCTACTATCTGTCATTATGTTTTTGACCCTTTCTGTGGGGAAAAATCAACCCTATCCCAAATGCAATTTATAAACATACAGTGAACTGTACTAATGCTCCTTGTAGTTTCTCTCCTCATGAGAGAAAATTTACTCCACTTTGAAAAGGAAATGGCCCACCTTGTACTTACTGAGCCAGGAGAGTTAATGCACCCTTTACCTTGCTATGCAACGGCTTCCCCAGGTAGCCTTTAATCTGCAAGATGAAAGAGCCTTCTAACAAAGTATCAGGAAATTTACCTGCACAGTGTGATTAAGTCTCACTTCAATTTCTGTTTGTAAAGTTAAACAGAATAAACATTTCTTCCCTTCCCTCCCCCTTTATGGCTGGGGCAGAAGCTATGGGATGTTCCAAATCCCAGAAAACTCTGATCATCTTCTGTCCAAAAGGCATCTAGTTCTTTATTCCCTAAGTCAGAAATTGCTAAAGATGTACAATTTAAGATATGCTGCAGACAGGGATTATTATTTTTTTCTACACTACATAAAATAAGGAGACATGAACAGAATGTCTATTAGGAACCCATATAATATGAAAGCATAAAAATCTTGTTGTTAAAGACTTTTATAAGACGCTGTAGGATGGCAGGCTATTTACTCTGACATCTCTGTAAATGTTGCTGAAGCTGCCAACATTAAAAAAAACCCTAGCAAAAACAGCATCTTTAGGGACTTCTCCAACGATAGTTCTTTATTTATGACTCCTTTTAAAAAATTTAACTCAGTGCATTTGTTTACTTATGATGGGACTGGCTTCTCCCCATCCCACATGCTTTGTAGGGGAACAAAGGAGTGCCAAGAGCTAGCCCTATAGCAAGCAGCCCCGTGGGATGTGTTAGTACTCTCTCTCCAGAATTTTTCCCGTTATGCCCTGGGCAGGGAGAGAGTCACAGCATGGCATGTGGGAAGATGAGAGGAAATTCCTTGGGCCGATCTGGGGGGCTCAGGCCCAGCACTTGTGACAAGTGAGACAGCATCATGTGGTCCTGTGTGGGTAAAGTCAACTTTCAGCATTGGAAGGGGCCCGGAGAAAATTTCTACACAGGGAAGAACAACAGTCACACCTTGACTCCCCAACAGGGAGCAAACCCAGACCCTACCAGCACCCCCATCATCCCCAGAAAGAACACGCCTTTTCAATCTCACCCCACCATGGAAGCAGATCACTGCTGCAGCCACAAAGAGTGGGCTGCTCCTTCTCCTTGCCCCCATGTGGAAAAGCCTCAGGCCATTTGGGGGGGACTTTGAGCTAAAATTCAGGCTGGAAGTCAAAAGTGAGCCAGTATGCGACAGGGAACAACAGAGATATGCTCGGTCAGCAGGCAGTGGATCACCAAAACCTGCACCCATTTGGATTTCCACATCAACTAGTCCATACGGCAAGGAGTGACTGCCGTCATCATTTGGTGCTTAAAATGTCCAGAGGTGCTCATCAGAGAGACCCCAAAGCCCGTTGTATCTTCTTGTACGTTAATACCTCTGCAGTTTGTGGGAGTAAATGGGTGCACAGTTTTTAAATATGGAATGAAAAACTTTCGAAGGGGCTGGATTTCTGCCTGGCTGCAGGACTGGATTGTGTTATAGAAACTTCACAGTACTTTAAAAGGGATTGTGTAAGGGCAGCCATGCCCCTCCGAAAAACAAATGTCTCTCCGGCCTGAGTTTTGTTTCCCCATTGTCTCCCTTCAGCAGCCCAGTAATCCCGCTGCTTCGCTGTTTGGCTTTGTCCTATTCAGAAGGGAAACCCTTACACAATGAGACCCCTTTGGCACAGGCAAAACATCAGGGGTGTTGAGCTGTGAAGAGTTGTGTCATTTGTAGGCCTGGTCAGAAGCGGCGTGGGGTTTTTGTCCCCAAAAGTGGATAGAAACAAGGGAAGAAAGGAAGGAAAAAAGAAAAAAAAAAGAGGGCAGGGGCCGGAGGAGTATGTGCAGACCTCCCGAAGTCTCAAAGATAGTAGGAATGTCCCATTTCCAAGCGCCGCTTGTGAGTGCAGCAATGCGTATGAGCGAGGGGAGCTGGAAATCCTACTGCTCGCCTCCACGGGCAAGGTCTGGCCGGGCAGACAGCTCCCAGGATCACAAAGCCCCAGGCTGCAGGGACAGGAGGATGCTGAGCCCTGCTGCAGCCTCCCACAGACCCGGACATGCTGTCACCAGGGAGAGCATCAGCATACGATGCCCTTTTCCCATCCATCCTCGCTGGCAGTCCTCTTCGAGGATGCGTTTTTGCCACTGCAGGACTGAATGTGAACCTTGAATGTCTTCTCAGAGCAACAGTGATTTACCATATTGGAATAAGTCTGTAAAGGGGCTGTTGCAGAGCAGCAGGCCACAAGCCAAGGGGCCATTTGTTTGTACATTATTTGTGAATGGCAGAAATTGGCATTCATCTCTCCAGGCAGGTTTCTGAAATGTATACTGTCCGTTAAATGATTCTTTAATATTTAATATCATGGTAGGATGAAGTCTGATTTTATGGTTAAAAATGTCAATTTTCACAGCTGATTGAACTTGTTTAAATGGCAAGCAGTTTAGTTGTATTGAAAACCATATAAACAGATCAACTTATTTACTGACATTCAAAGAAGAGGGTACTTTATACTCCAAAGCCTTTCAGGTTTTGAAACTGAAAATGAGCTCAGATGACTAAGTTCATTTTGCAGTTTTTCCCCCAATGGCAGATTGATCGTAGTTTATAAAACAAGCCCATGTATCTGGCAGCAAAAGGAATTGCTTAAGATGCTAAGCCACCCTTTCAAAAGTTCTCCATAATTAATTATCAGCTGCTTGCAAGTCCGTTCTGTTTTTCCTTTTGTTTGTACTATTTTAATGGTGACTATAATGTACATATAATGAGAAAAGCAGCATCTTATAAACATACAAATAAATCTTAAGACTTTAAGCAGGATTAGGCAAGCTAAAAAAAACCCCCCCTGAAATCCAGATGCGTGGAATTGCAGAAATCAGCTTTGTTAATGCTTTCCTGACTCGGAAGCCAATTAAAGCATTCATTGACATGAAGGAACCAGGGTTCATCCTGGCACAGATTACCTCTGCCTTTTCTTAAAAATAGCTGCAACGTTCAGTCCCATGTCTGTGCTATTAAAAAAGAAAAGTATTTTATTTTGATTCAAGAGAAGCAGGGGATAGAAAGTGGCCTGGATGTGGATATCGAGTCTCCTGCCTCATTAGTGAATTGAAGGATCTTACCAATAGTTCTGGTTGGTCGAGGAGCTCAGTTTGAAATCTGTCCATTAGGGGGCAATGCACTATCCATAGTGGTGTCCTGGAGACAGAGAGCAGAAGCAGGAGTTTCAGGAGGGGGCAAAGAGAAGGGCAGAAGCAATAGCAGAAGAGCAAATTCAAGAATTAGGTCTGTGATGTGTGTGGTGCCTGGAAGATGTGCCAGAAAGTGGATGATGCAAGGCAAAAGCGAATGCAGACAAACAGAGGGTAACACGGAGCACCGGACCCGTGAAAACTCGTGGCTTAAGGGATCTATGGGTTTGTCTTCAAAGGAGGGTAGGCCAAGAGGGTACTTCTTTACAGACCACTTGTCATCACCAGCTGGGTGACCCTACATGTAGTATCTTTAGGCAATGACCACTGGGAACTCGGGGTTTAACTGATAACTGAAAGAAGTCCTTA
>Ga0181612_131704_pt1 | contig 18374 bp, 16 predicted proteins | sample HoacroProtozoa21_FD_119630 | JGI IMG/M metagenome (GOLD analysis project Ga0181612, IMG submission 119630) | Hoatzin crop microbial communities from Cojedes, Venezuel. Combined Assembly of Gp0051906, Gp0051904, Gp0051908
GCCCGTTTCTTTGCAGAGTTTTTCCACGTGAACGCCGGCATGGGGTCGCGCAACTACTTCCTGGTGCCGCACTACCCCATCAACCCGCGTTTCTTGAAATTCGGCATCTCGTGGAACTTTTATGACTAAGCCATGCTGAAACGTTTACTGATAGCCACCAACGTCTTGCTGCTCATTGCCTTGGCAGTCATCGTGTACCTTAAGAAATGGCACAAGACCTACGCGCCACGCGACTATTCCGATATTGTGCAGTCGGACAGCGTGCTGCGGATAGGCGTGGACAAGGACCTGCTGGTGCTGCCCGACAGTCTATTTAGAGCCGTGGCGATGGCCCAAGAGTTTGCACGCGACCACCGGCTGAAGGTGGAAGTGAAAGAGGGCTCGGCCGAGAAGCTGAACGCCTACCTGCAGGAAGGAAGGATAGACCTGATAGCCAGCGGCCTGCTGAAGCTGATGAACCGCAGCGACTCCCTGCTGCTGTCGGATCCCGTATATACCGACTACCAGGTGCTGGTACAGCGCATCCCGCAAACGCCGCCCGACTCCGCCAACCTGCTGAACAAGCCGATAGAGCTGGTAGGCTCCACGCTCCACATCAAGGCAGGCGACTCGGTAACCATCCGCCTAAGGCACCTGGAGAAGGAACTGGGCGAGAGCTTTACCATCGTTTCCCACCGCGAGCCGTATGCCAAGCTGATGCAGAAGGTGTCGGCCGGCGAGATAGACAACCTCATCTGCTCGCACCTGCTGGCAAAGACGTATGCCGACAGCCTGAAGAACCTGCAGTTCGACATCCAGATCAGTTTCGACCAGTTCTACTGCTGGGCCGTCAACAGGCGGTCGCCTGCTCTGCTCGACTCGCTCAACACATGGCTGCAGGCACGACGCGACGCAGACCAAGACAACTAACCCCAACCTCATGCAAAGCTTTATGCAAAAAATTGCCATTTTCTTTGTATTGCTCATCCTCATCCCGGACGCCTATATTTACTTCGGGTACCTTAAGAAACGCGTGTCGAACAAGTTGCTGAGGTTCCTGCACTGGCTGCCCAGCATCCTCATGATAGCCCTATTTGTGAAGCTGATGTACCTGAGCGGGCCCAACCCGCTGGCCGACGGCAGCGACGCCTTTGCCTGGCTGGGGGTAATCATTCTGCTGATAGGCGCCGCCAAGACCCTGTTTATGTTTGGCGCCTGGATAGGCGACCTGTTGCACAAGCTGTGGCGCAAGATACCCCACCGCCCCTTTACCATTGCGGCCATACTGCTGGGACTGGGCACCTTCTGCTTTGCCCTATACGGCAGCGTATGGGGCGTAGCGCGACTGGAGACCAAGGAACTGACGCTAAGCTTTAGCGACCTGCCCGAGGCTTTCGACGGCTACAAGATACTGCAAGTAAGCGACATACACGTGGGCAGCTACAACTCCCGTCCCGGGATTGTGCAGCACCTGGTGCAACGCATCAACGGCCTGCATCCCGACGCCATCATGTTTACCGGCGACCTGGTCAACCAGCGGTCGGAAGAGCTGCGCGCCTTTGTACCCGAACTGGGCAAGCTGCAGGCCAAGGACGGCGTCTTTTCCATCTTGGGCAACCACGACTACGGCGGCTACTACACTTGGAAGGACTCCCTCGAAGAGAAGGCCAACATGGACACCCTCTACAGCCTGCAGGCCAAGATGGGCTGGATACTGCTGCGCAACGAGCACCGGATTATTCGCCGGGGGGCCGACAGCCTGGCCGTCATAGGCGTGGAAAACGACAGCGAGCCGCCCTTCCCCGACCTGGGCGACCTGCCCCGCGCCATGCAGGGGACCGAAAACATGTTCCAGATACTTATGACGCACGACCCCACGCACTGGGACCGCGAGGTGCTGCCCGACAGCAAGATACAGCTCACCTTGTCGGGCCACACCCACGGGGGACAGGTAAAACTCTTGGGATGGTCGCCCACCTCCATGAAATACAAGGAAAGCGACGGCCTGTACACCCAGGGCGAACGCGTGCTGTACGTCAGCGTGGGCATAGGCTATGTGGGACTGCCCTTCAGGTTTGGCGCCTGGCCCGAAGTGGTGCTGATCACCCTGAAAAAGAAGCAGTAGCCCTCGAAATTACCTCACAAAGAAAAATCCCCTGCCCAACACTTGACAATGGCGGGGGATTTTGTATCTTTGTACATTCGTTTAAACACCTATCATTGTGAGTCGAAAACGCAAAGAACTTCCCCTGTTGGAAAACATCCGCATCACAGACGTGGCAGCGGAAGGCAAGGCCATAGCCAAGGTAAACGACCTGGTCGTGTTTGTGCCCTACGTGGTGCCGGGCGACGTGGCGGACCTGCAAGTGACGCGCAAAAAGCACAACTATGCCGAGGCAGTGGCCGTCAGCTTTCACGAATATGCTGCCGACCGGAGCGAACCCTTCTGCCCGCACTTTGGCACCTGCGGCGGCTGCGTATGGCAGATACTGCCTTACGAACGGCAGCTTTACTACAAGCAGAAGCAGGTGGTGGATGCTTTGAGGCGCATCGGCAAGATAGAACTGCCCGAGATATCGCCCATCATCGGGTCGGAAAAGACCCGCGAGTACCGCAACAAGCTGGAGTTTACCTTCAGCAACAAGCGATGGCTGTCGCCCGAAGAAATCAAGCAGGATGTAGAATACCAGCGCAACGCGGTGGGGTTCCACATTACCGGGGCGTTCGACAAGGTGCTGCCCATTGAGGCCTGCCGGCTGCAAATAGACATCTCCAACCATATTAGGAACGCCATACGCGACTATGCCCTGGAGCACGGCTACACCTTTGCCGACATACGCGCCCACACGGGGATGCTGCGCAACCTGATTGTCCGCACTACCTCGACCGGCGAACTGATGGTGATTGTGGCGGCACGGATAGAGCGGGAGGAAGAGATGGACAAGCTGAAGGAGCTGCTGGCCTACACGGCCCAGACATTCCCGGCCATCACCTCGCTGCAATACGTGGTAAACAACAAGGTAAACGACAACATATCAGACCTGGAGGTGCAGGTGTACCAAGGCACCGACTGCGTGTACGAGGAGATGGAGGGCCTGCGCTTCAAGATTGGGCCCAAGTCGTTTTATCAAACCAACTCGGAGCAGGCCTACAACCTGTACAAGGTAGCACGCGGCTTTGCCGGACTGACCGGGCAGGAACTGGTATACGACCTCTATACGGGAACCGGCACCATTGCCAACTTTGTGTCGCGCAACGCCCGCCGGGTGATAGGCATCGAATACATCCCCGAGGCTATCGAAGACGCGAAGGAGAACGCCCGCTGCAACGGCATCGACAACACGCTGTTTCTGGCAGGCGACATGAAAGATGTGCTGACCGACGACTTTGTAAGGGAGCACGGCCGGCCCGACGTCATCATTACCGACCCGCCCCGCGCCGGCATGCATCCCGACGTGGTCAAGGTCATCCTGAACGCCCTGCCCCCGCGCATTGTGTACGTGAGCTGCAACCCGGCCACCCAGGCACGCGACCTGCAGCTGCTGGACGAGCATTACCGGGTGGCCAAGGTGCAGCCCGTGGACATGTTTCCGCAGACGCACCATGTAGAAAATGTAGTATTATTAGAACGACGATGAAGACAAAGAAAACCACCACGGCAAGGGCGCGGTCCAAGTACACCGACTACAAGGTGAAAGAACCCATGGAGCTGATGGAATTCCTGGCCGCCATGATGCCGCAGGCCAGCCGGACCAAGCTGAAGTCGCTGCTGACCAAGCGCATCGTGTACGTGGACAACCAGATAACCACGCAGTACAACTTCCCGCTCAAACCGGGCATGAAAGTACAGATCAGCCGCAACAAAAGCACAAACGCCTTCCACCACAAGCTGATGAAGATTGTGTACGAAGACGCCTACCTGCTGGTGATAGAAAAAGAACCCGGCCTGCTGTCGGTGAAGAGCGAGCGGGAGAAGGAACGGACGGCACAGACCATCCTGACGGAGTACCTGCGGCAGAAGAAACGCACCGGCAAGGCCTACGTGGTGCACCGGCTGGACAGGGACACCTCGGGGCTGATGATGTTTGCCAAGGACGAGCAGACGCAGCACTCGCTGCGCGACAACTGGCACTACTTTGTGACCGACCGGCGCTACATAGCCGTGGTGAACGGCGCGATGGAAAAGGATGCGGGCGACGTGACCTCGTGGCTGACCGACCGCAACACGTACGTAGCCTCGAACCCGCAAGACGACGGGGGACAGATGGCCGTGACGCACTACAAGACCATCAAGCGCGGCAACGGGTACTCGCTGGTAGAGGTGAGGCTGGAGACCGGCCGCAAGAACCAGATCAGGGTGCACATGGCCGACCTGGGACATCCCGTGGTAGGCGACGGGCGGTACGGCATAGACGACAGCAACCCGCTGAAACGGCTGGGCCTGCACGCCTACCGGCTGTGCTTCCGCCATCCCGTGACCAACGAGCTACTGAAGTTTGAGACCCCCTATCCCGCCAGCTTTAAGAAACTGTTTGTGGCACACCCCGAGACTGCCGATAAGAAGAAAGATGAAAGAAAGTAAGGATATTTTTGAGAAAAACACCATCGAGTTTGTGACCGTGGCCGCCGAGTTTTGCCGGCTGATAGAGTCGCCCAAGGCCGACCGCGCCTCGTTTACCGACACCATGCTGAAGGTGCTGCCCCTGCTGTACGTCAAGGCTTTGCTGCTGCCCGCCGTGGAGCGGATAGGCGACGAGGAGCTGGAGGACTATGTGACCGAGGGCCTCTACCAGGCTGCCCGAAACGACCTGTCCCTCCTCTTTGCTGAGAAAGATGCCTACATGGACGTATTTGTAGAGGACATGAAGTACAGCGACCGCCCCATCACCCGCTTTATGAGCGAGGACCTGGCGGACATCTACCAAGACATCCGAAACTTTGTGCACGTATTTCAGTCGGGTATCAACCAAACCATGCACGACGCGCTGGCCGTATGCCGCGAAAACTTCAAGCTGTACTGGGGCCAGAAACTGGTGAACACCCTGCGGGCCCTGCACGAATCCCTGTTCAACACAAACGATGCAACCGATGACACCTATTAGGCCGACCATTACCAAGGAAGAGATCAACGACATGCCCAAGGTGGAGTTTGCCGGGACAATACATGTAATCAACACGCCGGAAGAGGCCGAAAATGCGGTTGCCAAGCTGCTGGCACAACCCATGGTGGGCATCGATACCGAGACACGCCCCACCTTCAAGCGCGGCGAGATGCACCAAGTGGCGCTGCTGCAGGTGGCCACCGACAACGAAAGCTTTCTCTTCAGGCTCAACAAGACAGGCCTCACCCGGCCCATCATCGGCCTGCTGGAGAGCAAGACCACCCAAAAGATAGGGTTGTCGCTGAAAGACGACTTCCTGCTGCTGCACAAACGCGCCTCCTTCGAGCCGCGCAACTACACTGAGCTGCAGGCCTTTGTGCGCGAGTTTGGCATCGAAGAGATGAGCCTGCAAAAGATTTATGCCATCTTGTTTGAAAAGAAGATAGCCAAAAGGCAGCAGCTCAGCAACTGGGAGGCCGAAGCGCTCACCGAGGCGCAGCAACAGTATGCCTCCATCGATGCCTGGGCCTGCCTGCAGATATACCACAAACTCATAGCCATGCAAGAGAAATGACAAAGAAAAGAATCGTCCTTAAGCCTAAGAAAGAAGAATCGCTGCAGCGCCTCCACCCCTGGGTGTTTTCGGGCGCCATTGCCCGCACAGAGGGAGAGCCTGCGGAAGGCGACATAGTGGACGTTTACACCGCCGGGCAGGAATTTATTGCCCGCGGGCACTACCAGATAGGCAGCATCAGCGTGAGGGTGCTTACCTTCGACCCCTCGGAAGAGATTGACGCCACCTTTTGGGAGAGGCGGCTGGGACTGGCCTACAAGATGAGGCAGGACCTGGGGCTGACACAGCGTGCCGACCACCAGATCTACCGCCTGGTGCACGGCGAAGGCGACCGCCTGCCGGGACTGGTGGTAGACGTGTACGGAAAGACGGCGGTGATGCAGGCCCACTCGGTGGGCATGCACCTGCAGCGCCACGACATAGCCGAAGCCCTGCGCAAGGTGCCGGGCATAGAGATAGAGTCGGTTTACTACAAGTCGGAGACCACCCTGCCCTACAAGGCCGACCTGCGACAGGAAAACGGATTTTTGTGGGGGAACAGCGCGGAGAACGTGGCTGCGGAATACGGCCTGCGGTTTCATATAGACTGGCTGAAAGGACAGAAGACCGGCTTCTTCATCGACCAGCGGGAGAACCGCGCCCTGCTGGAGAAGTATGCCGAGGGACGCACCGTGCTCAACATGTTTTGCTACACGGGCGGCTTTTCGGTCTACGCCCTCAGGGGCGGCGCCAAGCTGGTGCACTCGGTGGACAGCTCGGCCAAGGCCATTGAGCTGACCAACCAAAACGTGGCCCTCAACTTCCCGGAGGAAACCCGCCACCAGGCCTTTGCCGAAGACGCCTTCAAGTTTTTAGACGACATGAAGCGCGACGCCTACGACCTGATGGTGCTGGACCCGCCGGCATTTGCCAAGCACCGCGATGCGCTGAAAAATGCCCTGCAGGGGTATCGGCGACTCAATGCCAAGGCCTTTGAAAAGATCAAGTCCGGCGGCATCCTGTTTACCTTCTCGTGCTCGCAGGCCGTCAACAAGGAACAATTCCGGACAGCCGTGTTTTCGGCAGCCGCTGCCAGCAGGCGGCACGTACGCATCCTGCACCTGCTCACCCAGCCGGCCGACCACCCCATCAGCATTTATCACCCTGAGGGAGAATACCTTAAGGGCCTGGTCTTGTATGTGGAATAACGAAAGACACAGCTACATCAGTTAAAAAATGTTAATGGAACAAACTTTTTTGGAGATTCTTATGTTTCATAACATAAAAACACCTATATTTGCATCGTGTTTTTCATGGTATTAGATTTAAGGTTAATTAATGAGAGGAGTGTCTGGGAAGATGCTCCTTTCTTTTTGTGTCCCGCATAGCAGTTATTCCAATTTTATTGCTATATTTGTAGCATATTTTAAAGGCTACATACATTATGAAACACACCAAATTACGTTTAATCATATTAAACTTTCTGCAGTTTGCCGTCTGGGGTTCGTACCTGACCTCGATGGGAAGCTACCTGGCCCATGTGGGACTGGGCGAATACATCAGCATATTTTTTGCCATGCAGGGCTTTGTGAGCATCTTCACCCCCGCCCTGATAGGCATCCTGGCCGACAAGTGGATTCCGGCCCAGCGCCTGCTGTGCTACTGCCATGCCATAGCCGGGTGCTTTATGATCATGGCCGGCCTGTACGGGCTGCGTGCGGGAGCCGACGTAAGTTTCGGCATGCTGTTTACGCTATACGCCTTCAGCGTGGCCTTCTACATGCCCACCATCTCGCTGTCGTACTCGGTGGCCTACATTGTGCTGGAAAAGAACGGGTACGACACGGTGACCGCCTTTCCGCCGGTCCGCATCTTTGGCACCATCGGCTTTATCTGCGCCATGCTGGCCATCGACTTCTCCAACCTGCAAGGCTCGAGCGGACAGTTCCTGGTAGCCGGCATCCTGGGCCTGATTTTGGCCGCCTACTCGCTGACCATGCCCGACTGCCCGGTTGACAAGAGCAAGGAGAGCAAGTCGCTTGTGGACGCCCTGGGACTGCGCGCCTTTGCCCTGTTCAAGGAGCGCAAGATGGCCATATTCTTCATCTTCTCGATGCTGCTGGGCATGTCGCTGCAAATCACCAACGGCTACGCCAATCCCTTTATTTCGCACTACCAGAGCATAGCCGAATATGCCAACACCTTCGGGGCCAAGCATGCCAACGCCCTCATCTCGCTGTCGCAATGCTCCGAGACGCTGTGCATCCTGCTAATACCCTTCTTCCTGAAACGCTACGGCATCAAGAAGGTGATGCTCATTTCGATGCTGGCATGGGTGCTGCGCTTCGGCTTCTTCGGCGTGGGCAATCCGGGATTTCCGGGCGTCATCTTCTTCATCCTGTCCATGATTGTGTACGGCGTGGCCTTCGACTTCTTCAACATTTCGGGGTCGCTGTTTGTGAACAAGGAGACCGACACCCACATACGCTCCAGCGCGCAGGGACTGTTCTTCCTGATGACCAACGGCATTGGCGCCACCATAGGCACCCTGGTTGCCGGCGCCGTGGTAAACCACTTTACGCACAACGAAAACGGATTTATGATAGGCGACTGGAAGACGGTATGGTTCATCTTTGCCACCTACGCACTGGTGGTTGCCGTCTTGTTTGCCTTGATATTCAAATACAAGCACGTACCCGAAGACACCCAGAAGTGACATGAACCTGTTCTATGCGCCCCATATAGCTGAAGACCCCGTACTGCCCCAAGAAGAGGCGGTGCATGCCCTCAGGGTGCTGCGCATGCGGGCGGGCGACACAATAGTGGTGGCCGACGGCAAGGGGACCTTTTACAAGGCGGAACTGGCCGGCACCGACGTAAAGCACTGCACCCTCAACCTGCTGGAAGAAAAAGAGCAGGACGCGCTGTGGGGCGGCTACCTGCACCTGGCCATGGCGCCCACCAAGAACATGGAACGCAACGAGTGGCTGGTAGAGAAGGCCACCGAGATAGGCATAGACGAAATCACCTTTCTGAACTGCCACTTTTCGGAGCGCAAGGTCCTCAAGACGGAGCGACTGGAAAAGATAGCCGTATCGGCCATGAAGCAGTCGCTTAAAGCCAAGCTGCCCCTGATCAACGAGCTGACGGACTTTGTCCGGTTTATGGACCTGCCGGCAGAGGGACAGAAGTTTATAGCCCACTGCCACCCAGGCGACAAGAGGTTGCTCAAGGACGTGCTCCGCACCGGCGAAAGGGCGACCATCCTCATAGGGCCGGAAGGCGACTTCAGCGAGGAAGAGGTGGCGCTTGCCACCCGGGAGGGCTACCAAGCCGTAAGCCTAGGGGCCTCGCGGCTGCGTACCGAGACCGCCGCACTGGCGGCCTGTCATACATTCAACCTGTTTAATCAACAAAACTAACACACATCGCAATGAAAAAACAACTTATCCTCATGCTGGCAGTGCTTGTGGCCATCTGCAGCGCCTGCTCGCACAAAGCCACCGACTACAGCAACGCCATCCCGGCCGATGCCAAGCAGGTGTTTGCCATAAACCTGGCCGCGCTGGCCAAGAAGGCCGACCTGGCCGGCAGCAACAAGGGGCTGCTGGAAGACCTCAAGCGACTCATCGACAGCGAGAACGTAGAGGCACAGACCAAGGACCTGATACAAAAAATCATGGCCTCGCCTGCAGAGTCGGGCATCGACTTCCTGCGGCCGGCCTACTGCTTTGCCTCGCCCACCCTGTCGGATGGCCCGTCGTTTGTGCTCAAGACAGGCAACCGCGACAAGTTGGCAAAGCTTTTCGAGCAGCTAGAGAAAGAAAACATCTGCACCATAGAGAAAGGCAAGAACCTGTCGTTTTGCTCCTTTGAGGGCTACCTGGCCGCCTTTAACCAAGACGCCCTCCTCGTCGTACCCCGCAGCGAGTCGGCTACAGACGACGCCCTAAAGGAAACCGCCAAGAAACTGCTGAAGCAAGACAAGGCGGAAGTTAAGAATGCCGAATACTTCAAGCAGATGCAGAAAAAGGGAGGCGACATCTGCTTCTACAGCAACGTAACCGAAGCCGAAAAACTCGTCGGCACCCTTGGCAGGATTACCAATTCGCTGCCCCACAAAGACGAACTGTTCTTTGTAGGAAACGCCAACTTTGAAAACGGGAAGCTGGCCGTAAATCTGGACAACTACACGGCCAACCAAGAGGTGAAGGCGTTTATAGCGGACCTGAAGAGCATTACGCCTGCCGCAAGCGGCGACCTGCTGAAATACTTTCCCAAATCGTTCGACAACCTCCTAAGCTTCGGCCTGAACGGCGAGAAGCTGCTGCACATCACGCAGTCGGACAAGACGCTGGCACAGGTATTTTCCTTCCTGCAAGATCCCAACATCAAGGCCCTCATAGGCAGCCTGAAGAGCGACGTGGCCATAGGGTTGGGCGGCGAGAAAAACTTCCTGGGCATTCCCTCGATTTTGGCCTATGCCGACGTAACCGACGGCAGCGCCCTGCGGCAGCTGTACGAGAACCGGGGGCAGCTACTGCCCGACGGCGTGCGCGTGGAGCAGACCGATGCCGACAACTATGTGGTGCAGTTCCTCTTTGCCAAGGCCTACGTGGGCGTGAAAGACGGGAAGATGTATGTGACCACCGACAAGAAGCTGTACCAAAGTGCCGGACAAGAAGTGCCGCAGTCGCTGGCGCTCACCAGCCAAAGCCAGGAGGCAAGCCACAAGAACCTGTCGCTGACGCTGAACACCGAATCGCTGCTGAAGTATGCCGACTTCCTGTCGAGGTTCAACGACAACATAGAGATGGCCAGCGTAGTGCTGAAAAAGGTGTCGGGCGTGGACATTGCCGACAACGGAAGCGATGGCGCCACGCTGACCCTGAACTTGAGGGATGCCAACAAGAATGCGCTGCAGCAGATTCTGGAATTTGGCTACAGCCTGTACAAAAACCTTGACTAACTGCCTGCAATGGACGTCATACACCTACAACAAGTCCTGCCACAAGTATTTGCCGAATACAACACCATCAGTTCGGACATCTGGCACCACGACCTCTACTTCCAGCGCGGCAAGCGCTACCTGCTGGAAGCCGCGTCGGGAACCGGAAAATCGTCGCTTTGCGCCTACATCTACGGCTACCGCGACGACTACCAGGGCATCATCAACTTCGACGAGCAGAACATTAAGTCGCTGCGCCCCAAGGAATGGGACTGCATCCGCCGCATGTCGCTGAGCCTGCTCTTCCAAGACCTGCGCCTGTTTCCGGAGCTTACCGCACTGGAGAACGTGCAGCTGAAGAACCGCCTGACCCGCCACAAGAGCAAGAAGCAGATACTGCAGCTGTTTGAGGCGCTGGGACTGAGCGACAAGCTGCACCAAAAGGTGCAGACCCTTTCGTTTGGCCAGCAGCAGCGGGTGGCCTTTATACGCTGCCTGTGCCAGCCCTTCCAGTTTATCTTGCTGGACGAGCCGGTGAGCCACCTGGATGCCGCCAACGCGCAGGTAATGGCCCAGTTGCTGCTGGAAGAGGCGCAGGCGCAACAGGCCGGCGTCCTGGTAACTTCCATCGGGAAACACCTGGAGATGGATTACGACTTGGTATTCAACTTATAAGGAGGAAACGACATGAACACATTGATTTGGAAACTCCTGCGCAAACACATCAGCCCCGGCCAGCTTACGGGCTTTTTCCTGGCCAACCTGGTGGGCATGCTGATCATACTGCTCAGCGTGCAGTTTTACGTCGACGTACTCCCCATCTTTACCAAGAACGACAGTTTCTTCAAGCCCGAATACATCGTTACTTCCAAGAAGATTACCACCCTGGGCAACATTGTGGGAAAGAGCAACACGTTTAGCGAAAAAGACATCAGCGACTTGAAGGCGCAGCCGTTTACACGCGACGTGGGCGCGTTTACCCCCTCCCTGTTCAAGGTGTCGGCCAGCGTGGAAGTAGAGAAGGCCGGCCTGAGCATGGCCACCGACATGTTTTTTGAGTCGGTGCCCGACAAGTATGTGGACATAGACCTCTCGCGGTGGCACTACACGCCCGGCGAAGAGCTGATACCCATCATCATTCCGCAGAACTACCTCAACCTGTACAACTTCGGCTTTGCACAAAGCCGCAAGCTGCCGAAGATAAGCGGGGGCCTCATCGGCATGATCAACCTCAATATCAGCATCAGCGGCAACGGACAGGTACGGCAGTTCAGGGGCAACGTGGTAGGCTTTTCGGCCCGCCTCAACACCATCCTGGTGCCCGAAGAGTTCATGACCTGGGCCAACCAAGAGTTTGGCGAAGGGAAGGATGCCTCCCCCTCGCGCCTCATCGTAGAGGTAAACGACCCCTCCGACACGGCCATCAATGCCTACTACCAAAAGCACAACTACGAGACCGAGGGCAACAACCTGGACTCGGGGAAGACCAAGTACTTCCTGCGCGTCATCGTAGGCATCGTGCTGCTGGTGGGCGTCATCATCAGCCTGCTGGCCTTTTACATCCTTACACTCAGCATCTTCCTGCTGCTGCAGAAGAATACGCAAAAGCTGCAGAACCTGCGCCTACAAGGCTTTGGCGTGTCGCAGGTGGGCACCCCCTATTACCTGCTGACCGTAGGCCTCAACCTGCTGGTGCTTGTCCTGGCCCTGCTGGGCGTATGGCTTATCAGAAGCTGGTACCTGCACCAGTTGTCGGACCTGCTCACGCAGACGCCCTCCGCCCTGCCCTGGGCGGCCATTGTGGCAGGCATTGTATTGTTCCTGCTGATTTGTATCTTTAACATCACTATCATTTATCGAAAACTTCAAAAGCTATTGACCCATGAAACGCATTAGCATCATTACCTGTTTGTTATTTGTGACCCTTATGACTACCGCACAGACCATCGACTACCAGACCGTGCCGCTGCCCAACGAAATCATACCGGCCAACGGACTGCCTTTTGCGCTTACTGCCCGCACCCGCATTGCCTATCCGCAGGGGAACGAGCAGATGAAGCGAAATGCCGAATTTCTGCAGACCTACATCTCGCAGCAGACCGGCATCAGCCTGGAACTAACCGACAAGGCACGCAAAAACACCATCGTGCTGAAACTTGATCCGTCTATCGCCCAGAAAGAAGGCTACCAGATTGTGGTGGACGACAAGCAGGTCGTGATTTCGGGTTCTACCCCGCAAGGCGTGTTCTACGGCATCCAGACGCTGCGGAAATCGCTGTCCGTCGGCACAAGCGACCTATTGCTTCCGGCCGTCAAGATCAGCGACGCGCCGCGCTTTGGCTACCGCGGCATGCACCTAGACGTATGCCGGCACTTCTTTGGCATGGACGTGGTCAAGCAGTACATAGACCTGATGGCCCTGCACCAGATGAACACCTTCCACTTCCACCTTACCGAAGACCAAGGATGGCGCATAGAAATCAAGAAATACCCCCTGCTCACCCAGATAGGATCGGTGCGCAAGCAGACCATGGTGGGACACGACTTCGACAAGTTTGACGGTACCCCGCACGGCGGGTTCTACACCCAGGACGAGCTGCGCGAGCTGGTGAAGTATGCCGCCGAACGCTACATCACCATCATTCCCGAAGTGGACCTGCCCGGACACATGCTGGCCGCCCTGGCCGCCTATCCCTGGCTGGGCTGCACCGGAGGCCCGTACGAAGTGGGACAGAAATGGGGCGTGTTCGACGACGTGCTCTGCCTGGGCAAGGAGAGCACCTTCACCTTCCTGGAGGACGTACTGACCGAGGTAATGGACATCTTCCCTTCGACCTACATCCACATCGGAGGCGACGAGGCGCCGCGCGTACGCTGGGAGAAATGCCCGCTGTGCCAGGCCCGCATCAAGAGCGAGTCGCTGCAAGCCGATGGCAAGCATAGCGCCGAGGACCGCCTGCAGACCTACTGCATGGCAAGGGTAGAACGCTTCCTCAATGCACACGGCCGGCAAATCATTGGCTGGGACGAGATACTGCAAGGCGACATTGCCCCCAACGCCACCATCATGTCGTGGCGCGGCACCGAAGGAGGCATCAAGGCCGCCCAGATGGGACACAAGTCGATTATGACGCCCGTACAATATGCCTACTTCGACTACTACCAGGGAGGCCCGGGCAAGGACCTGACCTTTAATGCCTCACTGACGCTGGACAAGGTGTACAGCTTCAACCCGTGCCCCGAAGAGCTGGACCCCGCCTACCACTCCTACATCCTGGGACCGCAGGGCAACCTCTGGACCGAATACATTGCCACCCCCGAGCGACTGTACTACCAGCTGCTGCCGCGCATGGATGCCATGAGCGAGGTGCAATGGACCCAGCCGGCACAAAAAGATTACAAGCAGTTCATGCAGCGCCTGGCGCAGATGGTGAAGCTTTACGACCACTACGGCATCAACTACTGCAAGGTGGCATTCGAGGAACCGCAAAATTAATAGGTGCCGAAAGTGACAACCCGACTGAAAATATTGTAAATTCGCAACTCAATTTGATAGCAAGATGACAGACATTCAGAAAGAAAACCCGACAGAAAAGAAAGGACTCAACTTTATAGAGCAACAGATTGTAAAAGACCTGGCCGAGGGCAAAAACGGAGGAAAGGTGCAGACACGCTTTCCGCCCGAGCCCAACGGATACCTGCACATAGGGCACGCCAAGGCCATTTGCCTGGACTTTGGCATGGCCCAGAAATACGGCGGCGTCTGCAACCTGCGCTTTGACGACACCAATCCGACCAAGGAAGACGTGGAGTACGTGGAGGCCATCAAGGAAGACATCAAATGGTTGGGATTTCAGTGGGGCAACGAATATTATGCATCCGACTATTTTCAGCAGCTGTACGACTTTGCCATCCGACTGATCAAGCAGGGCAAGGCCTATGTGGACGAGCAGACCAGCGAGCAGATTGCCGAGCAAAAGGGCACGCCCACACAACCCGGCACCGAAAGCCCCTACCGCAACAGGCCCGTAGAGGAGAACCTGGCCCTGTTTGAAAAGATGAATGCGGGCGAGATTCCCGAAGGCACCATGGTGCTAAGGGCCAAGATAGACATGGCCAGCCCGAACATGCACTTCCGCGACCCCATCATATACCGGGTGGTAAACCATCCGCACCACCGCACCGGCAGTACGTGGAAGGCCTACCCCATGTACGACTTCGCCCACGGGCAAAGCGACTACTTCGAAGGGGTGACCCACTCGCTCTGCACCCTGGAGTTTGTCCCCCACCGTCCGCTGTACGACCTGTTTGTGGACTGGGTGAAAGACGGGAAGAACCTGGACGACAACCGTCCCCGCCAGTACGAGTTCAACAAGCTGAACCTCAACTATGTGCTGCTTAGCAAGCGCAACCTGCTGACCCTGGTCAAGGAAGGGCTGGTCAGCGGATGGGACGACCCCCGCATGCCGACCCTTTGCGGGTTTAGGCGGCGCGGCTACTCGCCCGAGTCTATCCGCAAATTTGTGGACAAGATAGGGTATACCACCTACGACGCCTTAAACGACTTTGCCCTGCTGGAGAGTGCCGCCCGCGAAGACCTAAACGAGCGGGCCACGCGCGTATCGGCCGTGCTGCACCCCGTGAAGCTGGTCATCACCAATTACCCCGACAGACAGACGGAGGAGATGGAAGCCGTCAACAACCCCGAACGGCCCGAGGAAGGCACGCACCCCATTACCTTCAGCAAGAACCTGTGGATAGAGCGCGACGACTTTATGGAAGACGCACCCAAAAAGTATTTCCGCATGACACCCGGACAAGAGGTCAGGTTAAAGAACGCCTACATCGTGAAATGTACCGGTTGCAAGAAAAATGCCGAAGGCGAAGTGGAAGAGGTGTATTGCGAATACGACCCCGAGACCCGCAGCGGCCTGGAAGGGGCCAACCGAAAGGTGAAGGGCACCATACACTGGGTGAGCTGCGCGCACTGCCTGGAGGCCGAAGTCAGGCTGTACGACCGCCTGTGGATGGCCGAGAACCCGCGCGATGAACTGAGCCGGCTGCGCGAAGAGCAGAACTGCGATGCGCTGACCGCCATGAAGCAGATGATTAACCAAAACTCGCTGGAGGTGCTGCCGCACTGCTACATCGAGAAGTTTGTGGAAGGGATGAAGCCGCTGACCTACCTGCAATTCCAACGCATCGGCTACTTTAGCGTAGACAAGGACTCCACCCCCGAAAAGATGGTATTTAACCGCACGGTGAGCCTCAAGGACACCTGGGGAAAAATCAACAAGTAGGATATGAGCAAAAAGAATCCGCTCTCAGAGGAAGAACGCAGGCTCAACGACCTGGCCAAGGAGTACGAACGCGCCCTGCACAACCATACGCACGCGTATTTGGACGTGGACGACTTGGTGGATCTGTCGGACTGGTATGCCCAGAACGGCCAAATGGACGAAGCCTACGAAGTGGTGGAGTACGGCTTGCGCCTGTACCCCGGCGACGTGACCCTCCTGCTGGTCAAGGTGGACCTGCTCATAGACGACCAGTTGCTGGAGGAGGCACAGGCTACGGCCCGGCTCATTCCCGACTCGGAACCGGAAGCCCGAATGGCCAAGGCCCGGCTGGCACTAGAAAGAAACGATTACCCCGGGGCCTGCCAATGGCTGGACGCACCCGAACTGGATACGCTGAGCGACCACATCAACATAGCCAACCTCTTCCTGCTGTACGGCTACTACGATGATGCGCTGGCACACATTCAAAAGGCCTTGAAAGAAGATCCCAACGATGAAATGGCACAATCGATTTATGCCGACACGCTAAGGGGACTGGGCGAGTTTGAGATGGCAGAAGATGTGTACAACATCATGCTGGACAAAGACCCCTACTCTGCCCCCAACTGGTTTGGGCTGGCACAGTGCTATTTTTCGCGCTTCGAATACGAGAAGGTGTTTGACGCCGTGAACTATGCCATCATCAGCGACGACGACTTCGGCATGGCCTATCTGCTGCGAGGCCATTTATTCTTGGTACAGGGCAACACGGAAAAGGCCGAAGAAGACTTCCAGCGGGCGGCCGAGAGAGGCATTGGCATTGACAAGATAAACAACGAGGGCCTGATTCATTTCATGTTCGACAACGAACGAAACGAGGAGGCCAGCCGCCTGATATCCTACAAGCTGGAACACGACCCGCTGCTGACCGACGACCAGCGGTACGGGCTGTACATAGAATGGGGCATCTGCCTGGCCAACCTCAACCGGATGGAAGAAGCACACGCCCATTTCAAAGAGGCCATCAAAATAAACCCTTCGGCAGCCGCTGCCCTGGTGCAGGACGGCAGGGTGTACTTGACGGAAGGTGACAGGGACAATGCCCTTGCATGCTGGGAAAAGGCGGTAGAAAAAGAGCCTACGGCCGAAACCTGGCACCACATTGGCACCGCGGCCCTGCACAATGGCTATGTGGAAATGGCCAATTATGCCTACCTGCAGGCCGACGGCCTCGGCCAAGACCAAGACGCCCTGCAGACGCCGGCATTTATTGCAGCCACCTACCTCATCTTGGGCAAGAAGAAAGAATTTGAGAAGTACAACCGGCGATGCGCCTTTCCGCTGACCGAGGACCAATACCGGCAGTTTGCCGAGAAGGCGGACACCACCCATCCGCTGGACCTCACCTTCGACATGGTCAAGACACTGACCGGCAAACCTCTTTTAAACGACGAACCCTAAGCATGGAGTCAGCTGCCTTCATACAATGGTGCCTGAACCACCTCAACTACTGGACCATAACCATCCTTATGGCTCTGGAAAGCTCGCTCTTCCCCCTCCCCAGCGAGATTGTGGTGCCGCCTGCCGCCTGGAAGTCGGTTGTGGGCAACCAGCTCAACATCTACCTGGTGGTGCTTTTCGCCACCCTGGGATGTGACATAGGCGCCAGCGTCAACTACTTCCTGGCGCAATGGCTGGGCCGGCCCATTGTGTACAAGTTTGCCAACAGCAAGATAGGGCACCTGCTACTGCTGAACCAAGAGAAACTGGACAAGACGGTGGATTATTTTCAGAAGCGGGGCGCCATCGCCACCTTCACCGGCAGGCTGCTGCCCGTCATCAGGCACCTCATCTCCATCCCGGCCGGCATTTCCAAGATGCACTACGGGGCGTTCATCCTCTACACCACCATTGGTTCGGCCATCTGGAACAGCATCCTGGCCCTCATGGGCTATTACTGCTCCAAGATACCCGGCATTGAGACCGAGGAACAACTTATCGAGACCGTGACGCACTACAGCCACGAAATAGGCTATACGTTGCTGGGCCTCATCGCACTGGTAATAGGGTACAAAATCTATAAGTCGCATAAGAAGAAAAAGAAAATGCAGGCAGGCGGCTGACCAGCATAAACAAATCGCGGCATCCTTGTCAGGGTGCCGCATCATTTTGTTTTAGCGTTTCAAATGGAAATTCCGCCGCGTGAAACCAGGATAGTTTACTCGCCGCTTTCGGAACCGCCAATTACAATCACCTTTTGGCCGTTCTGCTCCACCAGCTTGGCCTTGGGCTTGCTTGCAGGTGTTTCCTGAACCTGTTCAGACGGTTCGGCCACGCTGTTGTTTTCCTCGGTGTTGCTTGCAGGAGTAGCCACCACGCGGCGTCCGCTCATAAAGCTAGAACTCATAGAAGGCGGGGCCACGGTGGGACGCGTTTGCGTGCGGGTGTTCTGCGACTCATCTTGCTGCGAGGCGGTGCCTGCCTTGGATTTCCGCGTTTCGATGGGGGTGAAC
>Ga0181612_154462_pt1 | contig 18372 bp, 11 predicted proteins | sample HoacroProtozoa21_FD_119630 | JGI IMG/M metagenome (GOLD analysis project Ga0181612, IMG submission 119630) | Hoatzin crop microbial communities from Cojedes, Venezuel. Combined Assembly of Gp0051906, Gp0051904, Gp0051908
AGATGAACAGTAGGAGTGAGTAGGAACTGTGACGTATTTCTGAAACACTGCTGTCATGACAGCCTCAATATTTCTGTGGTGTTGAATAGATCTCCAGTTATTTCCTGGTGGTTGTCACCTCCACGAAGAAGGAATCTCTTCCCATGGATTTCAGTAGGAAGAGCACCTTGCACTAAATATAGCATTAAGGGAAGATTTCAAAACATATTTAAAATTATTTTGTGCAAATTAATTTTTGTATAGCTACAGAAAGGCAATGGCTTTTCATATATAGTTTTATTAAATAAGATTCTTCAAATGGCTAGATTATTTTTATACTCTCCAAAATACTACGCTCCAAAAGCTTTCATAAAAATATTGCAAAATGAAGGTTCAATGTGTCTTCCTTAAAAGAGTATTTGAAACTTTGAGTACTGAGGAGACATGAACGTGGAAGTTAAGGAGTGTTATTGTACTACCAGAAGCTGCTTTTATGTGCATGTCCTGAATTAAACTAGACTGAAGTTATTCCACCAGAAGCTAGAGGGTTCACAGAAGAGGCAAATCAGACACCAAAGTGGTTGATTCAACCTTGATTCAAGGAAGTCAATGTGGAGAATTAAACTGATATTCCACACAAAACCTTCCTTATGTTATATCCCTTATTCCTGTTATTACATCACTCTCCTGGGCTTAGAATAGCAACTTTGCTCTGAATCTTTTTAGAAAACAATTGTTAGAGATGACATGATCTGGAAAGTTAGGATTTGTTTTCTGTTTTGCTCTCAGCACTAACTCCCATGATCTTGGGTAGAAAATTTTCTCCCCTCATTTATAGAAAAAAAAGGATTGTACTGAAGTTATTAAATATTTATCTATTTATGAAATGGAATTTATGAAATACACCTTTCCTGATCCACAAATGTAATGTAAGAATGCAAAGAAAGTGTGAGGTGCCCAGGCTGCACAGACAGAAAAGTCAGATATGTACAAAACCATAGGCAACGAATGCAAAAAAAAAAAAAAGATGTGGAAGAGCTACTATTGCATTTGATGAAAAAGCCACCTTCCATCCTTCATTTGCTCTCTTGTATGATGAATCTAAAAGACATGAAAAAGATCTCAGTAGCTAAAGCCAGCACTGTTTCTTTCTGTGGTAACAACGCTGCCATGACAGTAAACCAGTAAGGGCATACCAGTGGAAACACTGTAAGACAAAGCTGAACAAGTTTGCAAATCATCAGTATGCAGGGACACGCGCAAGTACGAGCACGCTCAGCCTGGCTTTGCAGCAACCAGCATTCGCGGCCTGGACTCCAGCTGAAACAAGTGATAGAAATGTGAAGGGCAATCTAATTAAAAAACTTGAAACCTGCCCTCTCTTGCATGCTGTGTAGTAATAAACAACCCTACAGAAGGGCATTGTCAATAGCTCCTGCCCTAACTCCCAGGGCTATTCTTTCTCCCCTCTGTCCTCAGCCTTGACTAACTCCTCCTTTCTGCCACCACCGGCCTCAGCACCCTTCTTGGGCACGTACGGGCAAGGCTCAGCGGTGCTTGTCCCTGCTTTGTGCCTCTCAATGGTCACTGAGGACAGGTGCCCTTGCCTCTGCTCTGTGTGGCACCAGCGAGAAAAGGCAGTCGGAGGCCAAACCTTTGCTCTGTAACAACTTGCAAAACAAATTAACAAATTGCTGGGCATCAAAAGAAAATGCAGATGTTTCCCTCCCCTCTCTGCTTACGCTTGGTATTTACCCATTGCTCCCTCACAGCAGGAACGATTTTATTGTTGGAGCTGTTATTACTTAACATCCTTAAATTAGTAATATCTTGAGTTTTGATAGTGATTGTCATCTGAGACTAAAGATGTTTTGTAAGCAGTACATTATTGGCTGGGCTTCAACTCCCTAGTGAAGCAGCAAAACCTTTTATCTTCCCCATTTTATATCAAGAAACTGGGGAACAGTGTCCAAATACATGATCGGTTAAGTCAATCATAGTAAAGTAAACCTAGCCAAGGCATACTGAGCCCTGGCATTGAGATCCAGCTACAAAATCAAACATTAAAATCTGGAAAGTGGTGGTTAAAATATAATTTGAAATAGACAAGTGAAATTTTGGGATATGAAGTGTGCTTCTTGCACAAGGCCCTTGAAGGTTATGGGCAGGTGTGGGATATGCCGATGGGCTATATTTAGTGACTGGCTTGACCAGTGTGTAGTCTGAACTTTGCTACTAAATCTCATCTCCATTTAAGGTGACAGTTGTCAGAATCAAATTACACTTAAAGCTTTTGATAACAAATTACTAGCAAATAGACTGGAAGTTTATACAGTGGCATGCAGGTAACTGCTATAACCGCTAACAGAAAGAGAGATAAAATGCCTTCCTCCATCAAAGAGGCCATAACTAGGCAGGGAAAGCACCACTGATTTGTTGGAGGAGTCTGAAAATGCTAAAATAAAACCAGAGGTCCTGTTTCTTCTTGTCACTTAGAATTTGTAATTGTTAAGCAGGAGGTGCAGTACCCATAGACCTTCCCTCTGTTACCGTTATTCTCTCCCCTGCAGACTGATTTTGGATGCATGGAGCAGAAACTTCCCTTGAGCCAGATACAAAACTTTAAGTCAGGTTTCTTAATTGCCTTATCTGTTCTGCAACCCCCTTACAAAATGCACAGTCACTGCTTATCAGAGGGTGGTTTCTGTTTAATATTTTCAAGTGATAAAAAGGTTATGAATGAGGAACCTTCTCTTGACATTCATACAAGGTGACAGCAACAGGGAGTGAGGTTAATTTCAGCTTACCTGTTGGTATAGAACAGCCGCCTCTTGCCACGCACATCATACCATAATGAACAGTCATAGCAAGACATTGTGATGAGTAGGACACATCCCTTTCAAATGTTAGCTAATAAATCCAAACACCACAGGCAGAGGGGCTAGGCAAGCTGCACAGCTGCTTAGCTGTGCAGAAGATGAAAGAGTTACCCTGGTGTACAAGACCAATATTTAGAAGCCAGTCATTACTGGGTACAGCTCAGCAGATCTTATATTTTACCAGGTTGATGTGTGCCAACAGGCAGAGAACTCAAAGAACAATCTTCACATTGCATTGGATTTTGCTGTGTTGGAAGTCAGCCCAGAGGAAGTACACTTACGGCCTTATAGGCAGAACAGAGCCTATAACATCAAAACAAGGTGTTGTAAGGAACTAAGTAAAAGGGGACAAAAGGCTGTAAAAACATTAGAGGTATAAGTTCATCTTTTGTCTCAGTTATTTTCATTGTAAAAAGAAGTTTTACACACTTTTCTAAATTTGTGTCTGTCACAGGCCACGGTTTTAGCTGACACACACATGCTCTTGTCCAGGAACAAGCACAGGGATGTGCTTTGGGAGGGGGGGAGATCAACATTTCACTTTTAAATTTTGGAAAGCAGTCTAATTTCTCAAAAATAAAACAAAAACTTCAAATCTTCTTCTTCTACAAAAATCACACTGTTTTTAGGGACGTGAACACATAATATTGGTAAATTGCCACCAATTTCATACCAAAAAATTTATTTTCCATACCATACAGAACATTTCCAGCCTTTGTAATGTTTTTTGGGTAGAAATGTAATGAAAATTATAAATTGCTTTCTGATAAAATGGTTTGCCACAAAAGTGTCAAGTTCTTGTCGTATAATTTAATATTTATAAGGATAAGGATTATTATTTACTTCTTCGTGATCAAGTGTTCTATATATTCCTACATGTCTGTGCTTAAAAAATGGAAGTCTGAAATACATAATACATATGAATTTTCTATCATTTACCCCAGTGCCTGGGAAAACCATTCTCAGGAAAGTTGGAATTGTTTCATGTTTCCCTAGAAGGGATCCACAAAGCTGTGTCTTCCACGCCTTAAAAAGTATCAGTTCCCAGTTGTCCTTCTGACCTATCTTCACTGTACCAGACTCCAGCCAAATTTGACATCTGCTGTATAACATTTGAAAGATTTTTCCTATCAGTGTGGCATTTCTGCTGGAGTTTTCCAAGTGACATTAAAATTTATTTCTCAGATTATCCCAGTGTCTCATTTCCTTGTTATTTCCAATGCCTGGGTTAGCAGGATCTTATCTGTAAGACAGTGAGGTTGACCTTATTGTCAAAACATCATTAAAATGACAGCGTCTCCAGACAGTGGACTGCTGAAATGCATGTCACTTCCTGAGAAATCAATATCAACAGAGGTAAATTTATAATTTTCACCTGAAAGACTTTAGATGTTTTCAGAAAACTTCTATGAGCCACTGAGGTCTCCTTTATTTAATTTTATATGTATTTCAATTATTACATTGTATATATTTCAGTTCTCTCTTCAGAGGCTTGCAAGAACCAGTCCTTTAATAAAGGATTTTTATAGAACATTTAATGAGGAAAGGCCTAAAGAGGAGGAAGACAACTGAAGGCTGTGACCAGGTTTGCACAGGTCTCGCAGACAAACGTGTTAGAATCAGTTTTTACTCCGGGGCTACATGAACTATGAATACAGGAAATTCTTTGGCAAAGGGAAAGCAGGGTACAATGTCCTCCTGAAGTTGACGAATTTTCTTGATTAGACCACTGATTTCTTATGTGAGGAAGATGTCTTTGTTCCAGAGTACCTGCCATTCCTTCATGCATTTGCACACTACATGGAGAAGTGTAAATTAAACTGGAGCAGGTGCAGATTTGCACAAATATTGTGAAGCAATAACTGGGCAAGCAAAGGAGATCAGTATGAGGCTTTGTTCGAAGAAAAAAAATTTAATGTGAAGGGAGAATTTTCTCCAGGATCTGTTTGCATTGTGGAGGCAGCCTGCCCTAAACATGGCTGGATTGCAAGTTGACTTTAAGCCACGCAAAGTTTGGGTGAATGTTTCCCTGCTGGTCAGAAACTTTTTCTTGCTTCAAGTTCCTTTTCCAGGTGGATCTTTAGGCTCCAAAGCAAAATCCTTATGGATGACTGTGGCTTTAGCGATAACTTTCAACTGTCGTTGTTAGAGGCTCTGTGACAGATCTAAACACAAGTGCTAGTTGGAAATAAGTGCTGCTCAAAATTCAGTTGCCTCCTGATCCAGCTTACTGGACTAATGAAGGTGGGCTTGATATGTACATGAAACAAAACAGTCAGGCTTTTTAGCTAAGCTTGAAACTCACGTATTTGACTTTAAGTAGAGCAGGACTGTATGCCTTTTTCTCTCCCACACATGTAGTTTGCTTAATTTTTGTCCATAAGCTGTTATGAGTAATTGGCACTACTGTATTCATCAGTTTCAGTATATCAACCAAAAATAATAAAATGTTCATTTACCCTTGGGAATACAAAGCACAACCATTCACATAAAGCATTAAAACATGGTTTGCTTCATTTACTGCGTGCAGTTCCTGTCTCATGGAACATTTGTTTCTTAGCATTTCATGCCCCATGTGGCAGGTTAATCACATGAGACCTCACTGGCACTGCGAAAATCATGTGGATTTCTAACTTTGTATTTATTATATGTTCAATACCTGAAAGAAGATAAAAACCATGGAAAACAGACCCCACTGTGTAAGTCACGTGAAGAGGAGATGGCCAGTTCAGAGAACTTGCAAACACCCTTCACACTTTCAGTAAACTAGTAAAAACCTATGTAGCCAAGGGAGGAGAAAAAACCCAACCCCAAACAAAACAAAACCAATGGTCCAGAAACATTAAAGCAGATAGCACTTTTCCTGGAAGTGAACTATTTAGTGCTGTTACCTTCACTGAAATGAGGATTTCTTTCTGATGTCAGATAATGGAATTGGATGACATAAAAAAATGTATTTGGGTTTATCCCAAGCTCAGTAGCCAGCATTTTTTGAGATTTGCTCAAGTTGGCTCTCTTCTTAGCAAAGTTTACTTTTCATATCTGCTTATCTCAAAATCGAAGGACCCAGCTGGGACTGCAAGTAGAAAAGCCAAAATGCTGTCAGAGAAAATAATGCTTCTAGTATTTCTATATCACAGAGTGCAGTTAAATCTCTAAAGGAATATTGCTTTGGAAAAGTATAGCCTCCATTTGCAACCTGAAGATGTCTGGTTAGAAGTGCTTTCCAGCTTGCACTACAGTTCATGTTACAATTCCGTAATTACATTAATTTAGGAAGGATTTTTTTTTATGCTGACATCTGTTGAGGGAGAACAGAAAAATGCAAAATATTCTTGGGGCGGGAGGGGGGGGAGGAGGAAGGGTCTTCCTTCATAACTTAAGTGATTCAAGCCTACATAGTCACAGTTGGCCTTCTACTTAGGTATTTCTGAGAGGAAGAGAAACCAAACCCTGCAAAGACTGGTCTAGGAAGGACCCCACTAACAGCGTCTGGGTAGCTCAGTCTAGCAATTCTGCCACCGAAGTTGCAGCTGCAGAGACAACTGCATCCAAATTGCCACGCGAACAATTTTTAGACTGCATTAAAATAACAAATTCCATGGCATTGTAAATTTCAGCCAGATATCAATCTGTCCTACATTACTGCAGAAAGCATTGTTGGACATACTTGCACTTGCAGAGTGGTCCACCTGACAGCAGTAGGGGTATTGAAGTATACTGTGCTCTGTGTGATTAATGAAAGAGGCTGAGGTTATCAATACTGCAGAAAATATTCTGTTAGATAATGAGCATATATGAAAATTTCTTAAGTACTTTGTCATATCTAGACTGATGCTTCTGCAGATGATTTTTGGGCTTGTTTTCTTAAAGGGAGACCACTAATCCAATAAGCATGTAGGGAGCTAATATGAGGAAGAGGTGGGCATTACAGCTGCAGGGAGGAGGAGAGGAGTACTGCTGCTGTGCAGAGAGGAGAGCTGTGTAGCTTCAAGGGCAGTGGCAGCTGGTCAACGTGGCAGCTGTGTTGGGGCTGCCTTTTGGTATAAGTAGTCTTGTCAGGTTATGCATTTCCCATTGCAGGCAGAGGATGCTTGGGATACTCTGCCTTGGTTTGTGTAGCTTAAGCCATTCCAAATATGCACTTCGTCATAGAATTTTCGTTACATTTTGAAAGCTCATTAAATTGACCAAAAATATTAGAAAATACTATGATCTGATGGCTTTCATAAATTGCTTAGCTTGAGGTAATATTTACTTCATGCTATCTGATCTGATACAGCACTTAATGAGAAAACAAAAGTGCAGGCTGCTTTGAATTAGTCATTAAAGTATGCACAAATTTAAAGAAAGAAGCTATCATTTGGTCTAATTGGTTTGTCTAGTACCAACTGGAAGCCTCTGAGGGATTCCCAGAAGTAAAGTGGGAAAAAGAAGGTTTGCCATAATAGAAGGCTTATCTTTTCATGTTGAGTTAAGAACTCCAGATCTGCAGATTAAGTATTATTTAAAATGAGAATTGACTGGTATTTCACATTGACTGGATTTTGGGCCGTAAAAGTCGATCAAGTAATTTGCTTCAAAAGCATACAGAGGACATGCAGAAACAGCCAGGCTGTCTAGCTTTTGTTGGATGAGTAAAATGGAAAAAAAAAGTGGAAGCTTTAAGAGGGGAAAACAGTCCAGCCCACTTACTGGGGAAAGTTTAGAAAACAAACAGATCTTCAGTCAGAATTTCTAGTTTCTTATTTCAGAATAAGCTCACTGCCATAACTGGAAACCATGACTTGAAAATACGAATGGGACTACATCTGCAAAGGAACAACACAAAATCATATAAAACTTTTCACCCATTCTGGTAATTTTTACTTTAGTATTAACAAGTATCAATACCATTTGAAGACCAGAGTTTTCCCAAAGCCTTCCAGTGCTTCCAAAGAATAACAGGATTTGTTCTCTTTGATGAGGGTGGGTAGAAAGAAAATTGCACAGCTGAGCAGTGAGAGGACCAAGCCTTGTGTTTCTCTGAGGTTCGGACCCTTGCTGGGTGGCACTGATGCTCTGGAGCCCCACCACTGCTCTGGACTCTGCTGATTGAACTTAAAATATAAATGCAGAAGCTGGAAGCAAAGGATAGCATGTAGGACTCTGCCTTCCTGTACTGGTAGCCTGGGAGTACAGCCGATGATACCAGTACTGGAGAGGAGCAGCCAGGCATAGTTCACATGTTCCTTTTACTGACAAAGCTGGCTGGGGCAGCTCCAGTAGCTAAGAGCTTATCCAAATTGAAAGCAACTCTTCTCTTCCAAGGAAAAATGAAGCTTCCTACTGGCCAAAACAGTTTTTAAGCTTTTACCAAATCTTACATGTACTTCTGGTCAAAAAAAAAAAGGGAAAAAAATCAAAACTGGGGTTTCAAAAGTAGTATTTTGATTTTCTTCACTTCTGAATTATAACTTCTTACATTTTTTCCTCTGACTTTTTAGAAATAGATTTCTCCTTTCCTTTTTCTCCTCAAATATAGCACTCCAATATTTTGTTATGGGGAATAAAGTTTAAATTTTCATTCCCCCCAAACAAAACATTTTTTTTCTTTTTCTGGGTTGTTTTGATGAGAGAACATAAATTCGTTTTGGCCCCCAAACCCAGTTATTTCCCCAAGCCTGTTACTGCACTTTATCTAAATGGAAAGAATGAGGAAAATTCCATCGTAAGGGTATTTTCCAAAGTAACTTATCAAGAACTTATTCAGTAACTGTGGAGAGCAAGGCTGGGAATCAATTCACTGTTGAATATGATGCTTGGTGAGGAAGAAGAACACTTCATGAAAACAAATCGTTTTTTCAAGTGGCCGTTGACTAACAGCTTCTGGGTGGTGAACACTGGAAAACATCACCTTATGCTTGGGAGCAGACACATCTGTCAACATTTGTCACTGGTACCTACAAATGCACTTTGTACAGGCACAGCAGACCGTATTGTCCAGTACGAACGGCTGCATTTTTCTTTAGAGCTCATAAATTCAGCATCAGTGGTGTAGGAGAGGAGGGCTTCTTGCCCAGCTGGTCTTCCAGTCCTACAAACCAAACTACCTTCAACTCTGGAAATATCTGCAATAAGAAGCAGCAATGATGTGGGAATAAGCTCCACGTCTGCTTGAACTCAGTGTTTAATCCATCCTAAGGCAGGCAGGAACATATCTGCTCACTGACAGCAAAGCCACATCCCTGCAGCTGGCCTTAGACAAGTGCTTGTTCTTGGGTATCCCCGTCACAACTTCTTTGCTGTCTTGCCCTAATTTCCTTATTTTCTCTCCCTAAAATTAAGCACACCATTTTCCTACCCTATCCTAACAGATTTATTTCAGTCATACAACTTCACGTACTGCATGGAAGGGCTGGATGTTGGTTAGGGCGTCTGTGCCACTTTAACAGAAATAAAGAAAATACAGCAATGCAGTTCCATTGTCCTCAGCAAAAGACAACTGGATTGCTAAGCTGTAGCGTTCTATCTGGTATCGTCGGTTCCCAGATCCTGCCAGCAAACACTTCGCAAAAGCCTTTGTTCTAGTTTATAGAAAGAAATTAAGGCAGCCTGTTGAATAATAATGAAAAAGTAAATGAATAACCAATTAAGTCATCACAAGTTCCTAAGTCTGTGATTTTATCTCAGAAAAAGCTGGCAATGGTTCTGTGCCCATTTTATTTTACAAAAGGAATCTGGAATTCTAAACTCCCTTAGAACTTGCTCAGTCTATTTTTGGAGGGAGCAAACTTCCAGCCAAATTTTGTTCAACCTGTTTCTGCACATGCATTTTGTGATAGTGACATGACAGAAACTCCAAGAGATCATAGGCAAACTGAGCTATAATGATGTAATGCTACTCTGCCCTGAAGCTTTGCTCTCTCATCTCAATGCTGGCCTGGTGGTGAGGTCTAGCAAATTGCCTGTGACCAATTTTAATTTACAGGATCAGGGTGGAATGTCTGTCTGGACAGAGGACCTCCCAGTGATTTGGAAGGGAACTGCAATAAAGGGGAATTCATATCTGTGCAATTGTGGGTGATGTCTGCCTTATTCAACACTTAATTGTTTTCATCTTAATTCACTTTTGATTCATGGTAAGAACGAATTCACCTGGGAATTCCTACAGTAAGTTGAGCTAAAATTTATATTAACCTTGCTCTTTAGTGCCCTGTTTCTCTTTTTACTCTGCTGACCTCATCTCAGAAAAACTTTATTTTTCTGCCCTTCATCTTCAAGTTCTCTGAATTCTTTCCACGCTGGTACTCTCCACACTGGTACTCTCAGTGTTTTGGACTAAAGCAAATTAAAGCCTTTTGATGACTTAAAGTGCACTTACAGAAAAAGACCTGTTTTCCACATTGCTCTGTCCCCGCCCTGACAGCCTTATCCCTGTACGTGGTGTGACACTCTCCGTGGGGCACGGGGCCTCTCTTCCCCACTGGTGATGCAGCTTCTTGTGCGGTGGTGTGTGCCAGTGCACATTTGCCCTGCAGCTGGGCGCTTCTTGGATGACCACAGAAGACTCGCTTGCATTTTGCTCATATTAGCATGAGGACCTTGTCGTGAGTTTTCCCCAAGTGGGACAGAGATATTTCCACAAATGTCTCCTGCAAAAGCTGTAAGAAATGGTAGCAAACTCTTTAAGAACAAAACAAAAATCAAACCCACCAAAATCAAGAATTATTCATCAAATCAACAAAAATCAGGCAGAAATGAATCCTGGGAGCTTTCAACAGAAGAAATGTTTTATCAGAAGCCATGTAAGCCACAGCACTGCTGCAGCTACATTGATCGGTACGTTACACTACGTGCGGTTGTTATTAACATTGACTGAGGATCAACTCTTCCAATTAGAGTTCATGCCACTTGTAACCTTTCATAATGAGCTGCCTTATTAGTAACTTTACCGGTCACCAGACAATGTATGTTTATGACCCATCATGGTTAGGTATGTACAAAAACCACATCCTGAGCCAACACATGCACACCAGAGGTGGTTGGGGCAGAGGAATGGTTTTGAGGAAACCACTTTAAAATCTCCTTCCCAATCTCCTTCCCATGTCATAAGAACACCAGTGCCAGATATGGTGGGCAAAAACATGTACCTTTCGACTCTATCAATATTTTAAAAGTCCACAGCTTGTCTGCTTAATCATTCTGCTTCCTCCCCAATAGGTTAATGATGTAGATGTGGAAGAAGACAGCGAGTGAATGTGAAGTTCTGGAAGCAACTTCATGAAAAATTAAGGTCAGGTAGCCTCTTACAAATAAGGACTATCCTTCAGGTAGTCTGTTTCTCCTTACAGTTATATTATATAAACCCGAAATCACAGTAACAGAAATACTCCCAGGAAAACAGGAATGTCAGAATTTGGAGAACTGTTGTGTCTACAAGATTCCGCATCAGTAATGAAAGCAGGCAATAACTGCTGACTGGACCCCAAGCTTTTGATGCAACATATTACTGAAGACTTTTAAAGTAAAACCTTAATTAGTCTAAAAGTGAACACGAATTCCTAAGACAAGAGAGTCTCACACATGAAAAGTCCACTGGAAAACATATCAGGAGAATGACACACGGTATGACAGCAGTAAAAAGGAGCAAAAAGTCTGTTTACCGTAACCTTAGATGGTGCAAAAAGATGAGTGAAAACAGGTTACCAAGTATCTGTACATCTGGATGCAAACACAAAATGGAGCAGCCAAAAGCAAACTTGTTGCTGAATTCTGGTAGTTTACTCCTGACGCTGCCTCGCTGTCTGAAGTTTTAAGCATCAGAGTTGCAATTTGTACACGTGTTTGTTACTTCTGACTAATGAGACAGCACAAAAAGAGGTTTGGCATTCTCCACTGGGTGGTGACCACTCAGGCTGCGAGAGAAATTAATTATCAAGAGCAATTTGTGTCAGAGTAGCTCACAAATACTACTGCTGCAGAAGAATTCCTAGCTGGAAGAAAACAGAGAACCATATCTGGTGATTGCTTTTGACTAAGTTTTCCTGACAAACTTGGTATCATGGCAATTGCTTTCTATGATAAATGAAAATGACCATTTAACACTATTAATAAAAATGTCCCAAGAAGAGGTCAGGCTTGGTTGTTATCTTCTGCTATAGATAAGCGGTAGATGGGGCAAACACACAGTCCTAAAAAGCATGAGCCTGACTCATCATTTCATTTCTGCTTTTATGGAGCACCCCCTGGAAAGTGGCCAGGGCATACCAAAACTATCAGAGATTAGCTTTAACTTCAACACGAGTTTGTGCCTGCACAGGCAAGAGCTCCCTGAGAAAGAGGCACAGGCAGCCGGGCTTAGGAAGGCAAAAATGAATGGGAAAGGAGTAGAGGGACTTAATTAGGGAACCATGAAAACCCATCACGTGGGAATCTGAATGCAGTGGAATAACTGAAGCCACACATGCCTCAGTGGCCTGAAAGCTCAGCCCAGTGACCACTGTCTTGTTTGCAGGTCCAGTCTTTCCATTAACAGGGCGAGTTTTCCAGGCGGAGGATATTCAGCATGCCTCCTTCCCCTTCCACCTCCTCATCACCAGGCTCACAATTCATCTGCTGCCAGTGCACAGCCATGAGTGACCACGCCAGGTCAGGGCCCCAGTCCCAGCTCAGAGCCCATATTCTCAATGCCTTCCACACCTAAACGCTCTCGCTGGTGCCAGCCTGCAGCAGAGGGCTCTCTCGATGTGGGGAGCAGAGGCATTGCTGGGAGAAGAAGGGGTGCATGTTTTTCGTCTGACCTGACAGCTCCCGTGGAAGAAGTCAGCTCAAATCTTCTCAAAGGTTGCAGTGTGGCAGAGTGCATTGGGGTCTCGTGGTGAAAAGCACTGGGTTTCTGGGGTGTGTGTGGCACGTTCCTGTGAAAACTACCAAAAGTCTCACCCCAGCTGTTTTGAAATCCCTGGGACTTCAGCACAGTTAAGGAACTTAGATGAATGAGCTACTCCAGGGTGGAGAAGCAAGGTTTTGAAAACCATCAGGTGCCGCTGAAGGAGCAGCTTTGAATATCTTCTGGTTTATACATACTATGAGGAAGTTTTGAAAACTCCAAAATCCCTTGCATGCCTTTGAAAATCTCTCTGCCACCAAGTCTAATGCTCAGGAGTTCATGCAAATTGGAAAGCTACTGTAACAGCCTCTGAGAGGAAGACTTGCTCTAGCTAATGATCATGGCCTTATCTCCTTCCTACTCGGATTTGACTTAAAAAGCTGCGCTAACACTCCTAGCAATATAGCGAGAATGGAAAAATATCTGTACCATTACTTCATTTGGCTCATTATTAACTACATGGCAAGAATATTAGCCATGTTAAAGCGCTAATAATTCTGTCTTCTCTTTGCGTTAAATATAAGGACTGCAGTTTACTATAAAGCCATAAAATATTCATTTAGGCTGTAAGAAACTTTTAAGTTTTCCTAGACCACACTAGGTCATCTATTCATTTAAATTTCTTCAGTAAAAATTCAATAATGTTTCTTCAAGAGGGCTCAAAGTGAACATTTTTCTCCTTTGATCCAAAGCATGGTCATCGCAGCAATGCTGATCTCAGCCACAGATCTGTATCCACACCTGGCCCCAACCTCAGCTGGATTTGATCAATGGGATCCATGCAGGAGGGGTGGCAGAGGTCTGCCCGGCAGACACACACTCAGTGGGAGTGAAATAGTGACGACTGTCAGCACTTTACTCCTTCAAAGGGCCTCAGAACAGTGAATTCTTGATGTGCTTTGGGAGGCTGGGTCTTGTTTTTGGAGAGGATTATTTTTTTTTTCCACAAATATTCAAAGTTTTCATCTGGTCCCCTTAGAGTTGCTCCATTAAGAAGCTGAAAAAAAAAGTTGGCTTGGGAAGCTCTTGCTTCTCCATCCCTCCTGACCTCTGGATGATAGGTTTTGTGATTTTTTTTGGTTTTGTTCTGATCTTTTTTTCTTTTTTAAACTAATCAGTTCTTTATAACAATTTTGAAAAGAAATCCGCTAGCAGAGAACTTCTGCATTTCAAAGTTTTTCATCTCTATTCTGATAATAGATTTGTATATATTATAAATAATACGATAAACATAGCACAATATGAAACCATATAATATATGATACAGCATAACATTACATAGCATAACATAATATAAATAATCTATACATGACATATTACTAATAAAGTGTTGTGTGTCCCCCCAATTTTTGAAGAACTGGTGATACCTAAAATAAAAACAATAGTATGAATGTTCTTTCCATATGTGGAGGTATGGTGTGAACAAACGAGGTTTTTTAAATGTGAGCTGTATGCATTGCAGACAAAGTATCTGAAAAAACTTGCTTTCAAAAGTGACCAGTGATTTTGCTGCCTCATTTTTAAGCAGCCTTGAAAATGCTGGGGTTTTGCCAGGAGAGAAGTTGTTTTAAGTTCCTCTTAGATCGGCCCTCTAGGAATCAAGACACTCTCTAAATCTCTAGCCACCTTCTGAACTTCAGGCGAGGATACAGTTTTGTTTTGCTCAAACAGTTTCCTTGTGGGAGAGGCTTCCTGTGCCTCTGTAGCAAGAGGATAATCAGTGTGTTAGCTCTCATTTCACCCCATGGCAGAGTGCATAAGACACCAATGTGAGGTGATTCATGTCCCTGAAAGGCAGGACAGCATTACACAGAGATTTCCATGGAAGTCCTTCTTGGCATAGGGGATGTTGCTGCTTCTGTGCAAGAAAGTATGTTGGAAAATACTTAATCCTTGTGGAATCACACTGAGATCTAGCGAGTCACACCTATGCTGGGAATGTAGTGGAGAAGGGAGATGGGGAGGACATGCCAGAATGGGTTTGCTACTGTACCTGGAGTGGGGTGCTTTGCGTGGGGTCACACCGCATGTTTATGCTGCTCCTGGAAGGACTCTGCAGCTGGAATGTATGCAGAGCCCAAGAAGCTGAAAGGCTGCACTTAAACTCCAGAGAAAATGAGCGGACAGTCAATCTGTTCAGAGAGAGGCAGCAGGGCATTCCCTTCGCCTTCGCTGGCAGGGCCATGAGAGCATAGGACTCTTCTATAAGAACTGAGCTGTAACTGTATGCTGCGACTGTGAGATCGCCCTTCGTGAGCAGTACCCACAGCACGAGGTCCCCACTCTATTTTAACTGTGTACTTTTTCTCCAGGTGACAGTTCCTGGAACGTGCAACTTCGTCTGCACAGGGTTATTGTTTCAGGGCAATGGAAGGTCTCAAAACACAGGGGTAAGCAAAGGAGCCAGAATAGTTCAGCAGAAACAGTTCTTCTTCTTCAGCACTATAGCAACTGTGTAGCACTATACTCTTGCCTTCCATTTCCCCTCCACTGAGCACCTTCCATTCCTTCCGAAGTGTTGCTTTTGTCCGAACTGGAGGCTTCACATGGATGCCAGAAGGTTTATTTGCTCTACAAGGCTTTCCCCCCAAACAGGCTTGTGGCTCACCAACAAAACGTTGCAGTCAGGAAGGTCCTTCTCCCTCAGAAGTGATCACAGTAGATTTTGGTCTGGAAATGAGCAGACCTTTTCAAGTCGTGAGTCACGGCCGTATTTCCTATTCGGCTCAGTACAGACCCAAGCGATGAAGACCTGCTCCAGAGTATTGCTTGAGAAATTATGGTGGCGAAATGAGTGAGACTGATCATATAAGAATGTAATAATGCTGTAGGATTTTTTAAAATTATATAGTCTGCTCTCTGACTCTTTTCCAATCAGTCACAGAGATGTTTCATGAACCAATTTATAAACTCAATTGCAGTTCTTATTACAAAAGGTTATATTTGGAACACTTCATCAAAGGTTCTGCCATGGTCCATGGGCACAGTAGGCAAGCTGAGATGTAGATCGTTGTTTTTCTTGGCTCAGTGTTGCCAATGGTCCCATGGAAAGAGTAGCAGAAGTCAGCTAAGAGGTAAAGGTATAGCTGAAAGCAGAGATCAGTACAGCATCTGTTGTAAAGTAATTGCCTACAGAAAGATTGGACTAGTCATGAATGTCATGACCTTTCAAGATAAGATGTGTAGTAATATGTAATTTATTTCTAATTGATCCAGAAGGATATACAGCACATCCTTCTTCTCTTTCGGGCCTTCAGTTTGAGCAGGATATTAGATAAAACGTGTGAATAGAATTAAAATTTTTATTACACCTATTAATGGGATGCAGTAATGGAACAAACGTTGTTTATTACAATAATTACATAATTTTTGAGTAAGAAAGAAGAAATACCAAATGATCATGTGGAAGGAGAACACATGAGTTAGCCGAGCTAGCCACTGGATGGCACAATTGCTCTATTTAACTATTGCAAAACTGGGTTGCTTTTTTTTGTCAGATGCAAGTGAGTAAACAAATCAACTCAGATGCAAGATAGCTATTTACAGTGTAATAAACCAAACTAGAAGGCCAAAGTCATACACCAAGTAGGAAGTACAGTTTGTCATTGCGTAATTTATGATGTCCCACAAACACTACTACTTTAATAGATCAATGAACCAAAGCAACTAATTAAGCAGTTGTCACAACATTGAACTTTGCTCTCCCTCCTGTTTATGCAGCTCCACTGTCTTCAAATTCATCAAAAAAAAGAAAAAAAGTGAAATGTTTGAAAAAGTAGAAGTATAAAGGTCTAACAAAATGAAATTAGGCTTCCTGATCAAGTGCTTATTGTTTTAAAAGTAAATTACAATTAATAGGTCTAAACATTGAAATTATGGAAGTGTCCCTAATTGCCCAGTTGATTTTTTTAGAATCTCATTGCGTATTTTGGTTCTAGGCCTCTGTTTCATCATGTCAAGTGTACTGTAATTACCTGGTTTTTGTTCTTGCTGACATTCTTTGGATCCACAGCTTCTTTCCTCCCTTAGAGGGAAAGTGGGGAAGATTTCCATATGTCATAGCATGGAAGGCTAAGACATATGATGTTTGTCTCCAGTGAGATATGTTGCAAGTTACCCAAGTAGTATTTCAAGAAAAAAGCAGTCAGAAGAGACCTCCATTCAATCTTGGTAGTATAATAATAATGCACAGCAACAACAGCAGGGTCTTTTTGCTAGGCTTTACCGGCAGCCTATTGCTCATAAGGGAGCTCTCCTCCCCAGCTCAATTTTCAGCTGTGATTTTGACTGGTTTTTTATGGGGAGATACAAATCCAGTGACAACTGCAAAGTGGGTGGGCACCACTGTTGGCCTAAATCAACCACAGAGAAAACTTAAAGATCTGCTGATTTAACTTTTATTGTGGTTTTCTAAAAAATAACAATAAAAAAAGCAGGAGAAAGAGAGATTTGCACAATTGCATCATTTTTCAGTTGGCTACTTGCCTTTAATAACTTCTGAAAGATGACACCAGTCTACAGTTCTTAAATGTAGAAACTTCTCCCAGTTTGGGTGGAACAAAATGGTACTTGGGGACACAAGACATGGAACAGCAGTGCTCCCTTGCCCTTTCCAAAAGCTGGCTATTGCTGGCCTGTCAGCAGACCAGCCTGCCGATCGGCACATGCATTGCTTCAACCTGTGATCTGCCAACCAGCCGAACAGGGATGCAAGAGAGGGTGCTGGGGTTGTCAGGGAAAGATGGGGAGGCTGCTGGTGGATTGAGAGCACTAGTCTGCAGGCAACCAGACTTCATCAGATCTGCAACTCATGCCTTTTTAATTTGCTTTAAAGTCTGAAAGGCACAATCAGATGCAAACTGGAAAAAAAGGAGTAAATAAATAAATAATGATAGTCATGAAGGCTGTAGAAGCACAAAGCCACGATGGAAAGGCTGAGACTCCCTCCAAGGATTTGCACGTGGAAACGGTGGCACATGGCCAGTTCCACATCTCAGGGACGCCGCTCTTCCAGCAAAGCAAATTCTTTAATAGGCATAATTCAAAAACAGAAGAATAAACAGTATTTTGTATGAATAGCTGACCAGTTCATGTGTGGAGGAGGGATCCCCTTGACGGGGAAATGGAGTAGTACCCCTGAGACCTTAAACCACTGCATGAAACTGAAGAAAAGACTGTACTTCACATTACCAAAGACTCCTACACAGACCTGAGGTATGAGCATAAAGGAAGAGCTTGCTTTTCTGTAAGGAGAAGAGAAGCCCTGGCACACATCAGTCTCTAGCGCACAAGTCAGCTCTTCTGTAGACGGCATATGAGACTAGGGGTCTAGATCTTTCTCCTCAGAGCATTTAAAATGCAGAAAAAGAAGCAAAGAGGACTATGACACACTAATAGAGAGGGCAGCAGCTGACTCATGCAGATGCTGCTGCTGCCGAGCAGAAGGGCTGTGACGGTGGGGCACTGCTCGCAGTACCCAAATCGTGAGCTGATGCTAGGGCTCCTCCTGAGCTGGCCCTCGCTGGCCCCGGGTCCCTCAGCACTGCCATGTTGTTATTCTCCTCCTCCTGGTTTATAAACCAGCTGCTACAGAAAGTATGGAGGAAAGTATGGTAGGTCAGAGCAGTCCAGCTGGGGGGTTTG
>Ga0181612_166245_pt1 | contig 18372 bp, 8 predicted proteins | sample HoacroProtozoa21_FD_119630 | JGI IMG/M metagenome (GOLD analysis project Ga0181612, IMG submission 119630) | Hoatzin crop microbial communities from Cojedes, Venezuel. Combined Assembly of Gp0051906, Gp0051904, Gp0051908
ATAAAGCATGAACAATGCTGCTATGTCCCTGCTACAGCCTTGCCCATCTGGACATTAGGTCTGGGAACAGAGGGTTTAGTCCCTAGGTAATCATTAATGTTAAACAATAGTGTGGAGGGGGATTTTTAATAGAAATAGCATTACCAAATGGTTGCAGGTACATTTGTGGTACCTATCTATTGTGTGAATTAACTGAAGCAAAAAGTCATACATATCCCCCCAAAGAAGTTAGTTTTAATTAAAACTAGCAGGTGCCTAGAACTGGTCAAGACGACCTGTGCCACAGGGACAAGAGCCAGAAGAGGACTGAGTTTGCGCAGAAACTGTGATGAAGAGGATAAGCCTTCATCTTGAGACCCCCGACGACCACCACTAGGAGGCACTGCACAAGCGCGGGTGGGAGGAGTGTATGAAAACGGACTGATTTGGCTATGAAAGGAAGGGCTTATGTAATCAGACGAATATGTATATTTTGATCTATATAAACTGCACGGAAAGGGTATGGGGTATGCACGTTTGGTGGAATTATCCCCCGTGCATCCGGCGCCGCAATAAAGAATGCCTGCCTTTTAACACTACATTGGTGTTACGAGGTTTATTCCCGGATTTTCGGTGACAAAAGTAAAATATGGGCTTAATGGAACATGTTTAAGTAGACAGATCTGCTTACCAATACGAAGTTTTCCTACCTTTACATCAAGAATTTTATTCTTAGTAGTCTTTCTTGCATCTGTGAAGGCACATAAAGGTAGGTGGGTAAAAATCAAACTCTAGTAAAGTAATGGTAGTCTAGGATTGGTTAAACTGTATAATAAGGGAAGATATCAATAAATCCATTAAATACTGCATGTGTATTATCAACCTCAAAGATAAATGTCAGGCATTGATATAAATGGTTAAAGTAAAGAAGAAAGTGACTTTCTTCTCTTTATGGTCCTCTCCAGATGTGAGGTGGTGCCGTTCCTCAGAGATGCTGTTTCAATCTTCTCTTTTCTTTCGGGTGAAAGGAGGACTGACAAAGCAGGAGCATCTGCAGCAGGAAGAGTAAGAGGTTTTTGGTTTTCAAAAATTTCCATCCGGGAGGAAAAGCAGCTGCAGAACTCAATGAGAAAAGACTTTGGGATAGGGGTTGCTGCTTGCTCTGGCTAGCAAGTATCTGATATAGGGGCTGTAGGAAGCAGAGTTCAGAATGTCAGGATGCACACCGACTTCTCCTCACCTTCTTTCACCAACACCCATGAAAAGCTATCCCATCAAAACCTCATTTCAAGATGAAGAGCCTTATAGTTTCACTTTACAGAACTGGTTCTGCAGGATATGAAATACAACCAATTTATGACAATCGTGATTTTTTTTTTAAAGTATGCCAATATTCTACACAAAATGGCATCTATACTGACTTTGTCTTGTCAGAAAGTACTTCAAATAATGAGGACAATTGCAGATGTGGGGTTTTTAGAAAGTCTTTACTCAAAAACTCCTAATTGTCAACCTGTTAATAATTTTTTTATATATCAGACTTCAGCCTGTTTATACTTAGTCATTATGCTATAACCCATCCCACTAATATTTATATGTATCTGTCAGTTGCTAAATTAATAAGTAGCTATTGCAATTTCAGAGTTATAATATTTGTTTGCAAAATCAGATAGATTATTTATATAGACAGATAAAAAGAAAAGGAAATCTTAAGGAATCTTAACTGTTGTAAAGCCAAAAAACAACTTTACATTTCAAAAATGTCTATCATAGTAAAGAATATGCATGAGTATAGACACGGCTAATTTTGCTGGAAAGGTGATACCAGAATTACAACCCAAAGAGAAACTAGAAGTAAAATGTTTGCATGTATTTGTAACTGAATGGTCTGGACATTTTGGTATGTAATTTTGAACTATTCTATTACATACTTCACTCTGACATAGACGTTTTTATCTGAATCTAAGTCTGGAGAAAAGGCAAGTCTTTCCAATTTTTCTCATTTTATTCAAACAGAATGGAAATTTGTGTATAGTGTCAGATTGAATTACAGAACTCTGTACCCCAGAATGTTGTGTATGTCAGAGTGCACTTTAAAAATAATGAAATTAAGTAAAGGAATAAATATTTTTTAAAAATTCAAAGATGTGGTGAAGATGCTCTGTCAGCTCAAAAAAAATCTCTGTGTCTCAGGTGGCTGGGGTGAGAGGCAGTCAATAGCGGAAAAATCTCTCTATCCTCTTTTCAGTCTCTATTCAAATCATCTTCATTAGTCGAATCACCATTATCAGTCATTTCCAGAGACAGTATCCTAGACTAAAAGGGCCTTTAATCTGACCATGTTCAGCCACAGATGTCCTGCTTGGTAGCTCTGTCTAGATGTCTCAACTGTGAATATGAAAAAGATTCACTTATTAGCACCACATTAAGACAAGATATTTCACACTCCCTGGATATTTTATTAGAGAAGGTGTATCTCCTTATTTCAACTTTACAGATGCTAAATGACATTTTCTATTTTCAGTTATAAAATAGTGGTTAGATTGGCTCTGAGCAGTGAAAGGAATTCCTACTGCTTTTCATCTCCTGAGTTGTCCAGCTGAAAGCTCACATTTGAAACACATCCCCAGTATGTTTTGTGTCATTATTAGCAAAGTTAAGACCATGAAAAACTTTGTATAATGATGTTAATGTACTTTGGTGTACTTCTCTAGCTTATTCCAATAGGGAATTTTTGTATCTGCGTATTTCACTCCTAATTATTATGCTATTGTTCAACTTCAAAGTAAATTTTCATAATTTTACATCAGTCTGTAGACAGGAGCAAAAAATCAAGACCTTATCAAATAGGAGAAAATCCTACTGCAAGACCCTGGAACACTGAAATTTTGATGAGTATAGTGCCTAAGGGGAATGAGATTGTGTATGAAGTAAGGATTAGCCTTAGCTGGTAAGGACTAGCCTGCTAATTAGCCTGCTAGTCAGGCTTGTAATCATGGCTAGTTCCTTGTTTAAAAGAACAACTGAAAAATCTTGAAATATTTGTTTTACTTTCATTTTAAATTAAGGTAAACAGTAACAATTCATATGATCTGAGGTTTGGGAATAATTCATATATAATGAATGCCAGTAAAACACATTTTAAAAATAGTAATTTGGCGAACTTCTAGACGCATCTGCTATTCTTATTTATTCAGTTGGGGGATAAAATGGTAGGTAGGCTTTAACAATTGCTACATTTAGGTACAGTGGGTACATAACATTTCCTGTGATATATCTGTGATAGATCCTCCCACATTATATATGTAAATATCGTGCATATATATTGCTGTTTGTTAACTGGCCCAGTAACAAATACAGAATTGTGCAGAGGAGAAGAGGTATTTTTGTGGCATTTTTAGAAAATGAATAGAGTCTGTTTTGAAATACTATAATTTTTGATTTCTAGGAAATTATATGTATAATTCTTGTAATGGTGATCTGCTAACCAATTAGAAAAGTTTTATTATTTGCTCACATTATCAAATACTGTTAAAATCTTAGAGAAGGAAGACATTAGAGAAGGAGAAACATGGTGATATTTAAGGGGATTCAGGGATTTATACGAGAGAGTTTTCCTTTGCTGTAGCAATAGATATGAAACAGCTTGTATTCACCCTGCGCAAGACAAACAAATCCTGTGACAGATTGGCCTCGCCTCCACTGCTTATTCCTAGTTGGCTCAGCACCTACTCCACAACCCTTTGCAGCTAACTAGGGGCACTCCTGTGTAGGATAACATGCACACTGTGTTGGACATTCTCTTATTCCTCCCACTCTCTATTATCAGAACCTATAACAGATGTCTGTACCCTTCCCAAACCTGTTTTGTTTAGAGTCGTGTGTTTGCATGTTACTCCCTTCTTCTTTTCTCCTACTGTTGCTCAAGTGGACAGCGTATCATCTTAATCACATCGCTGGGTGTGCTGCTTCCTCCTCTGCTCTGGAGACCTTACAAAATGGGAGGAAATCCTGCTTGCAAGACCCTGGAACATAGATATTTTGATGATGATAACTTCTAAGGGGAATGAGGTTGTGTGCGCACCTTTTAAATGCAAAGAATCACATTTAAGGCTCTGTGCAAGCATCAGCATCACAAGCAAGAATGAACACATCCTTCTTTTAGGCCCCAATACCAGTTGAAAAAAGGTCACTGCTGAACTTCTGGGACTTGTCAGCCACTGCTTTTACTGGCGACTGTGAAATCATTTCTCTACAGGTCAGATCATAACAGAGGTCTGAAAGGCGCCACTAGACCGTTGGCCCATGGATAGTCTTCATCAGCAGTTTCTCCAAATGCCTTTCAGGGTTTTTGTAGGCTGTGGTCATCAATGTGATTCATATTCCCATGTGACATCCCCTATAAACAGATCAAATACCCCAGATACAAGGTCTCCCATTATATCAAGCAAGAAGTCAGAGACTGCCATGGAAGAGTGGTGGATGGAATGACTGGCTGCCCTGGCTCCATGTTTGATACTTGGGACCTTCAAAATCCTGCTTTTTGCCATTCCAGCAAGTCAGAGATTCTTCTTCTGTGACTGTAAAAAAGTAGGGAGAGAATGAAGGACGTGCATGGCAGATCACAGGGTTGTGATTGCTTCTTTACCAGAATGGTACTCTGTAAAACTGGTAAGCGCTGTCTTCAACAGCTGCAGTAGTTTGTTTCAAAATTTGGTGAAAGTGAATGCTTTTGTTTTCCCCACCTGAGGAACAGAGTCGCACTATGAAAGCAGTGCTTGTTCTCTGACCCATGCAAAGGGGATCCCTGGCAGCTTATGTTTGTGCACAGTTTGTAAATGTTTGTCTGATCTTGATGGTCATAAATGTGTATGGCTGTGGTTTATCAGTTTCGCTTTCTGTTCTTGGCCAGCAAAAATCTGAGCTGTCATGTAGCTTTTTGTCATGCAGACCTGTTCTCTGGATGTAGAGTCAGGTAAACTGGTGATGGGAGGCTGCCAGGTACAGAAACTGTTGTTCCACTGTGTAGTCTGTGCCCTGCTTGTTTTAGCTTGCTCCCTGTCATACTTTGTCTGCTCCCAAACACAATCAGTATCTCCTGCCCCCTTTCCTCCTTGCTCTCTGTCCTCAGTCAGATGCAAGGAAAACTGAGCATTTGCCACAGCTGCTTGCTTGTGATTTTCCCAAAGGTCCTGCTCTGGTCATGTATGCCAGGCTGCACTAGACCTCTAGCTGGCAATCATCATTAACAAGCTAGTCTTCAGGGAGATTTGATGTTTGAGTTGACATGGCTGGCAACGTGTTCCTACCCTGTAGCATCAGCCAGTCTGGACACCTCCTGTGAAACAGAGTTTTGGTCCTGCCAAAGGTAAGGCTCCTGGGGCCTCCGCTTTCCCCACACAAATGGGCTCCAGTGTTCAGGTCTCTTCTGGCTTCAGGGATCCCCTCTGTGATGGTAAGATATATTTTACTCCCTTTTACAGTAAACCAGAAGATCTGAAATATTGAGTGCTGGCTGCAGTAGAATTGTGGTTTTGTAACACAGTGCGAAGAACGCAAGGTGAGTCACCAAGAGAGGGGTGTGGGTGTCTGTGATCGCACCAAATGGCAGTGCTGCTTTTGAAGAACTATCCCAAAGTGTAGGATTCATTTCCTGTAATAGTCGTCTACACATTGTCTGCCTGAAGCATAACATGAGCAAACCTCGGCCTTGGTAAGGTTTCTTTTCAGAAGGAGTTAAAAACTATCTGCAAATGATAGCCCAGGCGCAGACTAGCACACATGCAGTGTGGAGTATCAGAGAAGTGGGACCAAAGACTGAAATGAGACATTAGTGAAACCGATGGTGTAGACATGGTGATAATTAAGAGAATTTTAAAAATAATTTAATATTTTTTGTCTTCTAGCAACAGCACTCATTCCAATCTTATGCCTTCCCACACAGTGAATCTCACATAACAATAATAGAGATAATTATGATAATTACTATAAAAATTAATAATACCCCTTTTTTTCCAGTGGATTTTAAAGTGCTTTTCAACATTGACTAATTAAGTTTAACAATATGCTGCGAGGTGGGTAGCAGGTGTTTATTCATCTCTCTGGATCATGTCACCCACCATAGTAATACAGCTGCTTCTACTTAAGTCTCATTGACTTCTAAATTATCATCATGGTTTTCAGTAGATAATTTTTCCTGCACTCTCTGCATATTTTGTAGGAAAGTGGAAGCCCTTTCTTACATGACTTCTGTTTTGAGAACACTGGAAATTTACATTCAAAGGATTTGTGGCTAGACCTGTCATGGCTACATCCAGTGTGATAGGAATGGGAGGCTGTGCAGCCATGTGAATCCAGGCATGTTTGTCACATAAAAAGCTGAAAAGTATTTTGGAAGGGAGGTAAGACTATCCAAGTAGGTCACCTCTTAGATTACTCATCTGGATAATAATTAGTCATATGATCAAGTATTTCCGGACTGGATCCCTAGAAAAAAATTTTAATCCAGGTTCTGATGATGCTCATACATAAACATGGAAAAAACTCAAGGAATCACAGAAAAAAGTTTTCCTTTCTGTCTTTCATGTCTCTCCTTTTCACCCATCCCCTTAAACACATACGTGCACACACAGTGCATTCATTTTATTTTCAGATGTTAACTGAGAGAGGCAAACTAATATGGAATGCAATGTGTTCCTCCTAATAATCGTGGCATAATCTGGACTTTTTGCAGCAAAATAAAGGGTTTTGAGAAGGATATGAAATGACAGATGCTTGATTAAATTTTTAAAGGGTAAAGTGGAGGATGTAGGGTAAATTTTCTGAACAGTGTACAGAAGACTCAACACAAATCCCATTATTAGTTTACAAGATATGTGGGTGTTAGTAATAACAGGATTCCTACACAGACATTTCTAATATACTGCTGTACAAATTTACACCCATGCATTCAATGAGTTTAGACACTGAAAACTGGAATCAGTCTTTCAGTTCTTATACACTATCAAGATTAATGTTATTCTTAATTTTCTTAAATAGCACAGCATGATTTTTAAGAATAGCACCACATAAAAGGCCTGGTTCTAACTCTGGCCCTCAGGAAATTAATGATGACAGATAATACATCATGAACTTTGAATATGGACAGCATATCTGGCTCATTTTACAGCAGATCAGCCAAGTATCTTTGCCCAGGAGAGCACTTATGCATCTATCAAGTCAGAAAGCACTGAAATCAGATAGTATGTAAATGGATACTGTCCTGAACAGGGTGAATTTGAGCATGTATGTCAAATTTCTTCCGAACTGAGTGTTTATACAGTCATATGAGAGATTTTTCTTCCTCATAAGTACTGCACGTTGCAGGATAAGCAAAGCACAAATCCTCCCATGCACTCGATTAAAGGAACAAAAGTGCTACTAGAACATCTGGGTAATTTTGAACCACCATGTTTCCAGAGATTACAGAAGACCAGACAGATAGATGGAATCTAAAATGGGCAAAAAGTATTGTATGGTAATTAACATAAAGATGTAAAGGAATATCGATTAATTAAGAAGTGAAAAACAAGTGTTTCTGGCTAGTACTGTAAGGATTAGGGATAAACAAATGTGATGCAGATGAACTCCACAACGTTATAACAATTTTTTTATATTGTTACAGGTCATATATCTTTCTCCAAAGCTCTGAAAAGGCTCAGAGTACCAACGAGTCTAGATCTTGATAATTATTTAAAAATACATTTTTCAAGTAGCTTTACCGGATTGTAAGCAGATTCTAAATTATTTAGCCTACTGAAAGCAATATTACATTTTAAATTAAATATATTTCTGAAACTGTATATACCTTCTTGCTATATATACTATACTGTTAAAGCACAGTGCCTAATAGAATGACATAGTAAAACTGAAGTTCAGACTGTATTAGTAGCTTTCTATTCTTTATTGGAAGAAAAAGTGACAAGTGCTTTTCTGCTGGTTGCAAAACAGATTACTTTATCTACAGTTTCATAACCGTAATGCAGTCGGTTACTTTGTAAGATGTCCACAGTAGACAGCTTCTGAAAACCGACTCCTTTCCTTCAGTGTGGCCCTGGTGGGGTATTCTGATAGTCAACTCCCAGGAACAGTGAGCAGAGAAAACTAGTATTTTAATTCTAATTTGAAAAAACAGTAGTGTGAGCAGAATTGTATCTTCTGTCCTGGGCATTCAGAGAGTTTCTGACTTTAGCCTTAATTAGTCTTACTGAAATTCACTTTGACTTTTGGCAGAACAGAAAGGTTAAGAAAGAAGGGCCTTGATGACGGCTTTTGCAAGTCCTTGAACTAGAAGAATTCAGTTACATCTCAATGTATACAATTCCAATAAATACACTTCCCATGTCCCCCATTTATCTGCTTATACACATTCAAATAAGTGATTTAGTAGCACAGGACCTTTCTGATAACTACAGTGAACAATATCTGATTTTGGATTCTTTACACTTTAGAAGTTCTTAATCTTCTACCGTTTGCTGATTGCAGAGCGCTGGGAGGCTTCTTTCCAGACTTACCGTATTTTTAAGTCAATATGATATCACTAAGATTTTCCCTGTGTATGTAACACCCTTCCCTGTACAATAAATGGGGTAGGCATTGATAAGTGAAAGCATCCCGGTTTTGAACAACTCTTGAAGCATTTGCTTAATGTTCTGCATAGGAGTGGATTCAAGCGTATGCTTATGAGCTTTCAGAATTCAGGCTTGGTACCTAGCCTAATACCTGAAAGAATAGAGCTCCATGTGTCTTTAACCTTCCTCCCCTGCTCCCATAAAAACAAGAAGATCTAAATGATCAATAAATTGTGGTGACTGGCAAAAGATATAGAATTCAAAATGAAGCCAACAGCAAGTTTAGTGCTAGAAACTCAATGTAAATCATCCAGGGTTTTAGGAGAGTTATGATACATGATGTCAGAGGAGACTGTAACAGTCATACTTCTAATAGAAGTCTGAAGTATACTTCTTTAGTTAGCTGGTTTATCTCCTTTATTAGAAGTAATATGAACAATCTATGATTTTTTAAATAGTGTTAGAACGCAGAAAGAGAAATACTGATTTAGAAGGCAGAAGTTTTCACAAGAACATCAGTTATTTTAGTCTGTGAAAAATACATAGCCTACCTGAAACAGCCACATAGAGATGGATTAAACCTGTTTGAGCAAGTTACTCTAGAATATGATTTCAGATGTAATACAGACCTAGGGAGATAGTAGTTATAGTTTTAATCTTTTTTTCTTGCATAAGTTTGTACTACCATCTTGCCCAAATCAAAAGAAGATAAATTTAAACTAGGAACTATAACTCAACAGTTGCACTTTGTTTTTAGCTGAACAATGCAGGACATAATACAAAAAAAAAAATCCAAAATGTGATATGATTTTACTGGAGTTCGTAATGTGGGACATTGTCTTTTACTAACTATGTTGAAAGCAACTAAGTAAATGCCTTTACAGAATAATTAAAACATCTGCCTGTGAGGGTTTTTTTTTCCTTTTTTCTTTGGTTTTTGAACAAATTTCAGAAGGAACTTAGTACTTTATAAAATATTATTTCCTAATTTCCTATTAGAAATAATATATAAAATGTATACAGTGTACTACCTTACACGGCATTTTAAATGTTTATTTACTTTATTCCTCATTCTGTTTCTTTTCTTTGGTCTGATATCTAGATATTTATGAAATCATACTTTCTTTGTGTCTTTGCCTAATGTAAAAAGCCTCCTCATCTCAGCCACATTTTCTAATTTTCGTCTAATCTTTTTCCTAGTTCAAGTGAATCTTGTTATTGTTATTAATTGCCACATTTGATAACTATGGCTATCATATGTGGGGTCATTAACTATTTTGCAGTATTCACAACTGAAGCAGGCTTGTCAAAGGAGGTACTGTAGATTCCCGGTGTTACTTAGGCAGAGATTAAACGTAAAGGCAATACTAAACTGTTTACAAGGTAGCACATAAGCATGTAGTGTAACCATGTAAACAGGCACATATCTAAGCCTTTCCTGTCCATCCATGAAGAAACATGGAGCTCAGAGTATCTTAACCTATTGCTTTCACCACCATTTATCCCCCTTAAGTATACAAGACTTGCCCGTAGCTGCTTTTTAGCTTCAGTCTGGGCCTAACCTGACCTTCTTTTCAGCTGTTTCACTTCCTTTGGTGATTTAGTATATTCATTTTAGAAATCTCTATTGCTTTACAAAATCTGACTACAAAATAAAAAAAAAGACCCAACAACAAAATACTACATGAGAAATTCAAGTGCTGCCTCCATGTTCTTTGCCTTTAAGGCTGCTTTTTCTTTGCAACTGGACTTTTGCTTGTCTTTGATAGGGAAAGCAGGTAGCCAAAGAAATAACTTTAATAATAATGTAAACAGATAGTACTGCTTTATTGGTGTCAATGACAGCATTCTTTGATACAGCATTTCTTGGTCCTTTTGTTCTTTTTGTTTTGAATTCATAAAAATGAAGGCTATATAGATTTATTAGATGATTTAATGTGACAGCCTGCATGATAAAACCATCTGTTTTTAGGTTATTACCCAAATATTACGTTCAATAACTTATACACAGCAAACCCAGGTTTTCTAGAAAGGCTTTTAGACTTGATTAGAAATCATCATGACAGGGATAATTTGTAATTTTGCTTAGTATTTTGTTCTGATGCATAACTACCTCGCCACCAATTATATGTGCCAAAATCCTTATTTAAATGTGCCTAACCCTAATATCCAACCACAGCTTCTTGGCGTGAGTCTTCGTTAGCGTAAAAAGCTCATTGTTATCTATAATTTCCCCTCAGCAAGTATTTATGACCAATCACCAGTCTTTCAATGTTGTCATCACTATTTTCTTTCAGATAAATATATGAGACTGAGTTTTCTAATATGTGTAAGGCATTTTTTTCATTTGTCATTTGTGTGACAGTTTTTCGTGTTTTCAATGTCTATTTTGAAATCTGGGCAGGCACAACTGGACATAATCTTTCATTGTCACCTTCAACACCATTATTTATGAAAATAAAAATCGATAGATTAATTCTTCTCACCATTCAACTCTTTATGCAATAAAAAATTGGATTAGATTTTTTGCCAACCATTTTTGTTGCTATTTTTTAAGTTGTAAAATTATGTTGAATTAGTTATCCCTTTTAAAATCGAACCTGTTTTCAAAGTACCTGGTTGGCAGAATACACACTATAAATAGGGTCTGCTTTTTTTTTTTAAGATCTGTAAAAGTAATGCACTTTCTTGACTGAGTTCATCATGCAAACTAATTCACAGTCCAGAATAATTACTGCTAAGTACAATGTATCAGCCATAGAATGCTATAACCTGTAAGATTTTAGAAATTTAAAATGTTCTTTCACACACTTATCATATGGATGTTTTGGAAAATGAGTTCCCCTAACAGTTTTTATAAGAAGATAACTGAGGATTAACTCCATCTCTTCTCCAGTTCTTTCTTGGAGTTTAATTCTATTCTCAGGCAACAGACAATGTCGGGGCAGTGGAAATGCATTTTGCATTTCAGTGGCTTTGCTAAAATTTTGATATAGTCACTACTACTGCTTCAATTCACTTCGTGTAATGAACTTTAAAGTGACTGCATGTGGGGAAAAGCTATAGCAATATACTCAAGAAGAATCTGGGCATCTGGTCTGAAATAACTGCAGATGGGTATGTATGAACCTTGAGCGGTTTTTGTGCAGTGCTGGAGGAGAAAATTGTGTCATATCCAGACTTGTATTTCAGCATTGTTATGACAGATAACAGCTCAACTATTAGAGAGGCAAGTCTCTTTTGAGAAATATCCTTCATTCTATGCTACATGGAACATGAAAATCAACAAACTTTGTACCAGTGTTTGAAAATATACTGAAAATAACATCGTGTTTCTTGGGGACTTTCTAAGAACAAGTGCTAAATGTGTCCTTAAAGCAAATTTTTTAGATGCTAGAGCACTGTCTTGCAGATCTAAATGACTGTGTATAATTGGTGGTTATGCTTGTGCAAATGGGTACATCACAGCAAGAGCAGTTCCTCTTTTGTAAACTGGTGCCAGAAAGGTGGCTCTTACGGAATTTGCTAATAGTTCTCACACATCAGTATCAAACATCTCCCATAGCTTGGACTTTGTGCTTGTATGCAGCAGTTTTCTGCCTTTCTGTATGTCTAATTAGAGATACCACTTCACGTGCAAAATTCCTGGCATTCCCATGCTTTTTGTTTCTAAGTGCATAGGTTCCTCACCATCACAATATCTGTCGTCTTTATGATGGTAACTACATCCTATAGTACACCGTAATTCTATGGAACTGACAAACAAGACTTACATTGGAGAAGAGACCGTGAAGTGAACATGGTATGTAGCTATGTCTTTTTATTACAGACCAATCCGTTTTTAGTCTATTTTTATGCCAAATTACAATCAGAGCTGAGATAACAATGTATATTAGTTTTCTATTTCACAACTTTGCTGTTATGTTTAATTTGCAAATTACAAGTAATCAAAACCATGGGATATATTGCAAATATAGTTGTAATTCACTAAGTTTCACTGAGTAATATCTGTAAGGTTTTTTTTCCTTTCTTTTGAAATATTCTTTTTTTTTTCTAGCAATGTCATTCAGCCACATTGCCAGTTGTCTTGGTTTAGCCCCAGTTGGCAACAAAGAACCACGCGGTTGCTCTTTCACTCCTCCCCTCTCCCTGGGATGGGGAGAAAAATCAGAAGGAAAAGACAAAAGTAGTGGATTGGGGCAGAACCCATTTAACCAAACAGTGAAGGGAGAAGAAAGTAACAAGAATACTGATAGAAACAATACACAGAATGAAATTTTCGCACTACCTGATGCTCAGCTTGCTTCCAAGTAGCAAATCAACCTGCTCTAGCCAGCTGACCCACTTAAATACCAGGCATGACATCATATGGTATCAAATATCCCTTTTGTCATCCCAACCGGCTTCCTGTGAAAATTAACCCTACCCCAGCTGAACCCAGGACAACGGTACATTTTGGTTTTTTAATGGAATATAACACTTAGATGCAGACATTTGATATAAGCTAGAAAAAAAGCATTCTTTAATATATTCTACAGTATTTCCTTTTAATTATCTATTGTAGTGTATATTTGTTGTAACTTAGTTTACAAAGATATCCAAATAAAGCAAAGAATATAAAATAAATAAGAACATAACAAAGCGTATTCAAAGAAATTCTTTGGGACAACATATTCAAGAGTCATAAGCTCAACAATGTCTCCTAACTGAAATCTGATCTCATCAAAGAAAGAAGAACCTAAAATTCTTTGGAAGTAAATATAAGCTGCACAAGTGGGAGCTGCAGCAGTCGGCTATCAGCTCAACGAATGAAAAAAAATCATTTTTACAGGAAAACAAGTAATCATTTAATCAGACTATGTCAATAGAAAAAAGAATTTAGCATAATTTGTCTAAACTTTTAGTAGTTTTAACACAAACGCTTGCTGTCATTTAATCCCTCAACTCTTTTTTTGGGCTCATTTTTATATCGTTTCTCTGTTATGGAATATAAGTTTTGGAGGAGATATGAGGCATAAGAGTCTGTAATCAAATACCACAAATGAGGTTGCAATGTCAATGAACTATTTAGTTCATAATTTCAGTAAGAAAGCAATGTATATTTTTTCTTCCAAGGTACAGTATCAGAACAATGGACAAGTCTAGTCCAATGCCTTCAGTCTAAACAATCCTTAGACAGCTGTCATCCGTAAGTGGAGCAAGGCAGCACTGAAGCAGTAGTCAATATCAGGAGTCAGATAATCACGGAAAAAGTTGGAACTCCTGAATGTGACTGTATGTAGCGATAAATACTTAAGAACTGCTTGCATTTTTCAAAAATAACTTTATTTTAAAAGAGCTTTCTATATGAGTGAAAAAAATAATTTGACTTTGGCACATTTGAAAGAGTTTGATGTTTTGCAAAGATGAGCTGCAGACATGAATGCAAGATGTGTTCTGTTCACATACATTTATGACTGAATTTAAATCTCCACCTCCTTGCATCCTGTATAGGTGCTTATTCCATTTCATAGTGAGTGTAACAGTACAAGTATGATTGAATTTGGTAGCATTTAACACCTGTTTTTCATAAAATAAAAGGTTTTCCAGATGGAAGTGATAGAAAATCAATCTGAAAGGGAAAATGATTCATTATTGGAATTAATTTATGGTGATGTTTGATGCCACAGCTAAGCTAGTGGCTAACAGCTGCCAGAAGGAGTGATCCAGCTATTCACTTCTCATCTCTGGCCACACAATTGTAGCACTCTCTGTGCTCTGACAGCATCAGGCTTCAGAGCCTGCTGTCAAAATAGTAAACCAAGTTTTCTTTTTTCCAAAATATCTTTCTGTAGATTTTTGGATGACTCTTTTTCTGTCAGTGGCAGCTGGCTGCTAAATTGGCTAGCAAAGTGTGTCCTTGGTCTGGATCAGTAATTGTCTATCTGACTGTATGACAGTAAACAAGATGTGTTTAAAACATGTGAAACACCTAAGCAAAATGTTTGCTCTTATGTAAAAGTAAATACAGACTGTAAAGCTCGTACTCAATACTATGAAAATGCCTTCTTTGCACCCAGATGAGTATATTACCACTACCACACACCACAGAGCTCACACAGCTAAGCCTTGTCCATGCAAAGCAGCCACACTTCCAACCAGACTTTTCAAAACTTTATATCAGAATAAAAGACTTCACTCAGATCTAAAGAAAATGGCTGTATAATGAACATTTCCAACTAATTGCCATGCTTGGTTCTTGGGTAATTTCAGGCTATTTATCCTTAAACAATGCATAAAATTACCTACCAGTAAAAGAAAATAGGTTGAAAGTGATCTAGAACAATTTTATACGAATAAATCAATATTCTTATCTAAAAGTGAAAAAGTACCCCCAACACACTACAATATTGTGATTCTATAAACAGAAAAGCTAATTGTATATTCAAAGTCATTAAAGGTAATTCATACGGTTGAAAAACTCTCTGGCAAAATGCTTCTCAAAAGGCTATTATGAAAACTTAGCTTCTTATCGTTCAGAGGCTGTTTTAAATGTTCTGCTTTGTGAATATGTCACTTTGGCATCAATAGGCACTAAATTATGTAGGTGTGAGATCAGGCCTGTATTTTTAAATAAGAGGCAATGTGTGTTTAAGAGCTAAGAAACTACTACGATACACAAAGTGAAGTAATTAAAAAAAAAAAAGGTTGTCTTTTTTTATTATCTCATAAGGATGATGAAAGATGACCCAATATTTATATTTGATGTCATTCAACATATTTTACAAGATCTGGAATGTAATGAATACAAAATGTGATAAAATTTTGGATGAGTGAAACTAGAAGAAATTTTGAGTAGTGTCAGAAAAATCACTGACAAATGTAACTGAAAGGTTAACTGACAAAATAGTCAGTTTCTTTTTGACAAATACATGATAATACCTGACAGTAGGAATACTTTGGTCTACTTGTACAAATATTTTGTATTACAAAAATAGCTTAAGGCCACTAAGGAAAAAAAAACGTTAAACAAACAGATAAGAGAATCATTTCATTCTGTTCAGTAAAAACCTCTCCTTGATGTATGGTGATTATATAACATAAACCAAAATAAATACATAAGAACATCAGAATGCTTTAAAAAATAGCGCAGAAAATAGCAATTAAAGTTACAGTTCTATCATGCACTCGTAGCTTGTAGACATGATGTCGTATTCATTTCCAGTTTCTCTACTTCAAAAATAAAAATGTTTTAGGGATGGATTATTAGAAATCTAGTAGCACTTCTTTTTAAGCAGAGGGTGAAAATATTACTTCAAAGGGATGATTAAGACACGAATTGGCATAAAAATGAGTGACTGCAAAAAGATGTTATCTTTTTGTAAATTGTGTTATTGTTTCAACATTAAATTAAAAACAAGCAGTTTAACATTTGTTACTTTAAAAGTATTTCTGTTTTTTACTGTGTTTTCTAGCAGCTCTTTTGCTCCGAAGTGTGTGATTTATTTTGCTCTGTACCTTTTTCCAATGTAAGCTCTTCTATTTGTTGCTGATTTTGCTTTTAAATCTTTACCATAAAACTAAGCTGATTTAATGTATTTACCCTAGGCATATTTCTCTTGCCTTATTTTTTATTTATCTTAGGCGTATTTCTCTTAACCATTTTCAGTACAACTTTCTTCTGCTCTAGAACCTTCAAAGCTTTAAGTAGTGCTTTGTGAAAATGTTTTGCCATCCTCTGCTCTCTTGCAATTTTTATTTACTTATTTTAAATAATTGTTGCCAGTTGCAGCTTTAAGATCACACAAGTACTTCAAGCAATTTTAAACTTCATTTTAATGTTAAAAGAATCAAATATGGTTTTGAAACTCCTTTTAGTTTTCACACATAGTGAATTTCTCATGTTAGCGCTGAGTTAAAATACAGTATGATCAAATTTTAAGGTATTGATTGTCACCACCAGTTGTCACATGTTTTTAACTTGTCACACTGTAGTTATAATAAATGCCTGCATCTGTTCTCTTTTATTTTGTTCATAATTCAGGCAAAATATCTGGGATATGGCATTTCAAGTGTGGAGACATCTTAAAAAAATGTGAAAAACTAATTCTGAGACATACTTTTTAAGAACTCACCTGCCACGTCAGATATATGTAACTATTAAAGGAACAGCAATGAGGAAAATTCTTGATCTGAAAAATGTCTGTAATTTAGTTTTTTTCTTTTGCTTATAAGTGATCTGTAAAGACTACAATTGTGCAATTAGTTACAGTAGACTCAATTGTCAATTAATACCGAGGGACTTGAATTTTGGAGTTAATTTTTTTTTGCACTGGAGAGATTACATGTAATAAACACTACATTTAGTGACCTTTTAAAGACAGGAAGTTAAATTTGTTTTCTAATAGATTTTTAGTATCAGTATCAACATTTCCTGGTATTTTTCTACAGAGTGGCAAAACAGACACACAGACATTGGGAACTGGGTTGCACATATCTGAAGACAGAACAGACATGGAAAGTAGGAAGCCCTCCCCAGTCAAGAAGTGGGCATGAGCCGCCTCCTTGGAAAACTCACCCCACAAAAGACTGAGCACTTTGGGTAACTGCTTTATGAATTCCCCTTCCTTTGAAGGAAGAACTAATTATGATCTTGCATCAGCTAACAGCTAAATAGCCACACCTTGTCTGTCTAAATCCATGGGTATTTTGTCATTAATTTTTATTAATTTCAAAAAAAGAAAAATCTAGGTTAGGCAATAGTCAGGTTGAGCTGTTATATAGTGCCTTGCAACAATTCTCCGAAGAAACCAGAGACACTGTTGAGACAAGTAAATGTAGGTAGCAGTGATTAGTAGAGCATTGTGTCTGAGTTGGGTCTTGGCTTGATTGTTTTGGAGCATCTCTCCTGGTATTTGGCTCAGACAGGTTTATTTTTAAACATTACTTAAGAGCATCTTTTCTTATTTTTACCTACTTTTTGGTGAGACATTTTTGCAGTTTGTTACTATTGGTGACAGTACAAATATCCCATTTGGTTGTCAGGGTAAATATGTAAGTTCACTACTTTAAGCTATTGTCCTCTGATTTTTGTGGTTAATGTTATGTTTACTGCTTTTTCTTCTGAGACGTAGATATAACTTCTGAAGATGGGATTCTCAATCAGGGAATCTTAATGCGAGTTAGACACTGATTTTCTGACACACCTTGCATATTTTGCACGGGAGTTCATTAAGAGATTATATGTCACCAGAAATATCAGTGCATTTTGCTGGGAAACTTCTGGTATTTGCTATCTGAGGGGTTTTTTTTTGTAACATATATTTTGCAGTATAGCAAGTACAGTCTGACCTTTGTAGAAATTTAAGATGAAGAAAACTTGGAAATTGGAACAGATACGAGAATAAGGAAAATAAGGTTAACACAAATATTTTGGACAAGATCTAAATGAAGAGTTGACCCAGACGCAGTACAATCCACATTTACAAAGTTAATTTTACCGTATTTGAATTAACAAACCTTGCTGTTTTACACTAATGAAGGAGCTGAGTTCCTCATTCTTTTCAGGGGACCAAGTCCTAGACTGGTATTCAACATTAGCTATATTGGGACATAATTAATGAGTAAAAATAGTATTCCAGTGTCCTGGGTTTGGCCAGGACAGGGTTAATTTTCACCGGACTCCAGGAAGGGGCACAGCCGGGTGGTGGGGGCTGAAACCACTTGGTCATACAGTGTCGGGATCTTTGCAAAATGAATCGTCTCACATGGTTACGTATGTGTATGGAGGTTTAGCATGTGTTTA
>Ga0181612_166074_pt1 | contig 18371 bp, 20 predicted proteins | sample HoacroProtozoa21_FD_119630 | JGI IMG/M metagenome (GOLD analysis project Ga0181612, IMG submission 119630) | Hoatzin crop microbial communities from Cojedes, Venezuel. Combined Assembly of Gp0051906, Gp0051904, Gp0051908
AATTCATAAAAATTTCCTGCAGGAACCCCCTACGTTTTCCGAAGCATGTCGGAAATCTTCGTGCCATCCGGCGGCAGATTTCCGCGAAACTTTGCTCGAACTGCTGACGGTCTTATGTAAGACTCTGCCGAGGGCTGAGTCACCTGGACGGTGACGAAAGGCATAAGGCGCAATGGATTGCGCTTTTATGCCGGGCCCGACAATTAGCAAAATTGTTTCATTGTCTTACATTAGAGCGTCGCAGTGCAAGAGCGCGTTTCGCGGGAACTGCCGCCGGATGGCCGGTAGTATCTGCGACATGCTTCCGGGAACCTTCTTCCAACGCCGCAGCACAATTGTATAACGCATGCTAGGGGTGCTTTTTGCTGAGAAACATCTTGTTAACCCTTAATACTTGATCCGGATTATACCGGCGTAAGGAAGCATTACTTTCTTACTTCTTAGCATGCCGCGAAAGGAGTTTTTTTATGTCATTTTTTGTAACCTTAACTGAGGACGGCACGTACATGCCCACCATGGCCGGATTTACGGCTCTGGTAATTTTCTTAATCGGTGCTCTTTTAGTGGGCAACTACTTCTTCGGAATTGCCGATAAGAAGACAGATTCCAAGCGCCTGGCTTTTTCCGCTATGGCCATTGCCCTGGCAACGGTTTGCTCCATGGTCAAGATTATTGATATGCCCATGGGCGGATCTGTGACCCTGTTTTCCATGATGTTTATCAGCCTCATCGGTTCCTGGTTCGGTCTGGGCGCAGGCTTAAGCTGCGGTATTGCTTACGGTCTTCTGCAGCTTACCATCGATCCCTATATTTTATCCTTCCCCCAGATGATGGTGGATTATATTTTAGGCTTCGGCGCCCTGGGACTTTCCGGTCTGTTTTATGGCAAAAAAAATGGCCTTATTAAAGGCTATTTAACAGGCGTTCTTGGACGTTACTTTTTCTGTTTCTTATCCGGATGGATTTTCTTCGGTGCTTATGCTCCCGAATCCTTCCCCAATGCTGTTACCTACTCCCTGGCTTACAATGCAGCCTACATCGGAGTGGAGGCTGCATTGACCTGCGTTGTTTTGGCACTTCCTCCCGTGCGTGTGGGACTTACCGCTATTTCTAATCTTGCTGCTGACCCCCAGGCATCAGCACAAGCATTATCAGGTAAGGAAGAGCAAACATCACAGGCATAATATAACGATAATTTCCGTTATCCGCCGATAAGAGGCAAATACCGATGGTTGCAATGGGAATCAGCAGGGCTACAGTGTAGCCCTGTTTTTTTCTGAGGAAATTTAAAAGGATAAAAAATCCCAGCATCCAGGGAAGCAATCCAATGGATGCCAAAAGATTGACCACGGGAATTTTTTCCAGGGAAAGCACCAATTGGTTAACGGCATAACGCTCTTCAACCGTTTCATCATTGTGTAAAACATAAAGGTAGGAATATTCCCCGTCTTCATCCACTTCCTGCAAATAGGTATCGAATTCGTAATACTCCAGCGAGGATACCTTCTCCAGATAAAAATACTCATGAATATTGCAAAGTGTCGCTTCCAAATATACCCGGGGATGTTTTAAGCCCATTTCAAACCACACCTTAAAGTACGCCAAAAGATCCTCTGTGGTGGCCTCCTGATTGTAATGCTTTTTTACAGGATCACTGAGGGATGGATTGTAATACTTTGCCAGTTTCTTATAGGGAAGCAGGGCAGAGATTGCCTCCTTCTCCTCTTCCGTTACCTCATCGGCACAGTACGTCACGTAACGGGCCGTCTGCTGGAAAGGCACGGACAAGGCCTCTTGAATACCTCCGGGAGCCACATTTAACGCCGGAAGCAAGATGCTTAAATACACCACCTTAAACAGGAAAATCGGCACCACAAAAGTCACAAGCACCTGTTTCCAATATCTGCGGTAGTAAATAATATACACCACAAAAATCAGGGACAGAAGATGCATTCCATACACCTTAGTCAGCATCATAAGGCTTCCGTCCAAAAATACCATAAGGCAGAAATGCTTGTTTTTAAACGCCTCTCCCTTGGTTCGGGCAATCTCATTCATTAGGATAATAAACAAAAGGCAAAAGGCCGCGTAGATAGTGTCTTTCACCATACATACACTGTACAATGGAAACAGCGGGAAAAACATAACAATGGCCTGGACAAAGTTCACCCGCCCCGGGGCAACTCCAATGCGCCGCAGATAGTACAAAGACGCTGCGAATACAAAGGAGAGAAAAATCATATGAAGCACCACATAGATGGCGATACCGTAATTAATATTTCCCAGGGAAAGTCCCAGTTTTGCAAAACTGCCGAAAATCATGGTGAGAAGGTAGGGATGATGATTGGTAATAAAAATATCCTCTGCCTGTACCGGGGACATGGCCTGGATATAGCTGGGAATCTCAAAGTACTCCATCAGCTGAATCACCGTATCCTCATTGGCGGTACCGGGATAAAAAATATAAAAATAGGGAAGCCACACCAGAAAAATAATCAAGGCATCCACGGGAATCCTTTTGCGGGTATGAATGTGCATAATGCCGATGCGCTGGGTAAACTGCTCCCGGCAAAGTTCCAACAAAACCTTTATTAAGGTATAGCACAATAAAGCGGTGGCAAGCATTTTTACACCGCTTCGAATCAGATATATAGGAAGGTCCAGAACATAAGTCAAAGACTCGGATTTTTGAATGGAAAAGGCCACTACCTGAGAAATGCCAAAAACGGCGGAGTAAACAGCCAGTAAGATCTCCATACCAATGGAAAAACGAATACCCAGAGCCAGGTAACAAAGCACCATGGCCACCAGGGTCATAAGCAAGAGCCGCATTCGGGCGTTGCTTAGGGATAAATAAAGTTCACGTACAAAAACAAGCCTCTCGTTGGTAAAGTCCAACGTGGGGCTGTTCTTTTCGGTGGCAAGTCTACGGATGGAAAGATTCATCCCCGTAGAAATAAGCACACCCAACAAGAGGGAAATAATCCCTCTTGCCCGGTTAATTCCATGAAATGTGTGCTGCATAGTAAAACTTAAAAACTACTTAGAAGCGCAAAGATCCTGTCTTACCAAAGAACGGCGAAGGGCTAACTCCGCACGTACCATATCGGTGTCCGCATCCTTAGCGGCAATACGGGTCCTTGCCCGCTCCTCTGCTGCCTTTGCCCGGTTCTCGTCGATCTCCCCGGGCCACTCAGCAACCTCTGCCAATAAGGTGACCTTGTCTCCTAAGATTTCAGCAAAGCCGGCATATACGGCGGCCTGCTTTTTGTCCTCCGATTCCGTCAGGGTCACAACGCCCGGTGCAAGCACCGTGGTAAGAGGGATGTGGTTCTTGTAGATACCGATGGCACCCTCGGTAGTATTAAACTCCACCATGGATACCTGACCCTCATAAAAAACCCGGTCGGGGGTAATAATTTTGACTGTAAACAGATTATCCTCTGCCATAAGCTACCTCGTATACTACTTCTCTGCTCTGGCCCGAACCTCGTCAATGGTTCCTGCATTTAAGAAATGTCCCTCTGCCACATCGTCCATATGACCTTCCAGGATCTCCTTGAAACCGCGAATGGTCTCGGAGATGGGAACATACTTACCTTCCAGACCCGTAAACTGCGTTGCAACGAAGAAGGGCTGAGACAGGAAACGCTGAATCTTACGGGCACGGCTTACTACCAGCTTATCCTCCTCGGAAAGCTCATCCATACCTAAGATGGCGATAATATCCTGCAGTTCCTTATACTTCTGAAGAATCTCCTGAACGCCGCGGGCAACTTCGAAGTGCTCCTTACCAACGATACGGGGATCCAAAATACGGGAAGTGGATCCCAAAGGATCTACTGCCGGGTAAATACCAAGCTCTGCAATGGAACGCTCCAGTACGGTGGTTGCGTCCAAGTGCGCGAATGTGGTTGCCGGTGCGGGATCCGTAAGGTCATCTGCAGGTACGTATACGGCCTGTACAGATGTAATGGATCCGTTCTTGGCGGAGGTGATTCGCTCCTGAAGAGCGCCCATCTCTGTTGCCAGGGTGGGCTGATAACCTACCGCGGAAGGCACACGTCCTAAAAGTGCAGACACCTCAGAACCTGCCTGAGTAAAACGGAAAATATTGTCGATGAATAACAGTACGTCCTTACCGCCCTTATCACGGAAGTACTCTGCCATGGTCAGTCCCGTAAGACCAACTCTCATACGAGCTCCCGGGGGCTCATTCATCTGACCGAAAACCATGCAAGTCTTGTCAATAACGCCGGATTCCTTCATCTCGTAGTAAAGGTCGTTACCCTCACGGGTACGCTCACCTACACCGGTGAATACGGAATATCCGCCGTGCTCCGTAGCGATGTTGTGGATTAACTCCTGAATCAATACGGTCTTACCTACACCTGCACCTCCGAAGAGTCCGATCTTACCACCCTTCTGATAGGGGCAAAGAAGATCAACGACCTTAATACCGGTCTCCAGCATCTCGGAAGATGTGGACTGCTCTTCGAAGGAAGGAGCCTTACGATGAATGGGCATGGTGTCGGTCCCTTCCGGAGCCGGCTGCTCATCAATAGGCTCTCCCAATACATTAAACATACGTCCCAGGGTGGCTTCACCTACGGGAACGGAAATGGGACCGCCGGTAGCTTCTGCATCCATGCCACGAACCAGTCCGTCCGTAGGACCCATGGCGATACAGCGTACCGTGTCGTCTCCCAAATGCTGTGCTACTTCAATCACCAGAGTACTGCCGTCGTTTCGGGTTACCTTAACCGCATCATTAATCTCGGGAAGGCCCCCCTCCGGGAACTTAACGTCCAAAACGGCACCAATGATCTGTGTGATTTTACCAATCCTTTGCTCTGCCATTTATCTCTCCTTTTCCTGGTATCCCAAACGCCTAAGAAATCGCCTCGGCACCGGCAATAATCTCTGTAAGTTCCTGTGTAATGGAACCCTGACGGGCTCTGTTGTAGCGAAGCGTCAAGTCGTCAATCATTTCCTCCGCATTGCTGGTGGCGGAATCCATGGCCTGCATTCTGGCGCCGTTCTCGGAAGCAACTGCCTCCACCAGGGCACCGTATAAAATGCTGGTAACGTACTTCGGAACAATCATACCCAATGCCTCTTCCTCGTTGGGCTCGAAATTCATCAGAAGGTCCGACTTGGAAGATGCCTCTATATCCTCAGCGGAAATCTCCACGGGAAGAAGCTGCATCAAAGTGGGTACATGTACCACAGTGTTCTTAAAATGAGTGTAAGCCAGGTGAATCTCGGAGATTTCACCGGCTGCATACCGATCCAGTAATTCCTTGCAGATTCGGGAAGCATCCTCATAGGTAGGCGCCTCCATCACGGGAGATTCATCGGACACAATGGTATATCCACGGTGTGTCAACATCTCCACGCCCTTATGGCCAATGGCATAAACCTCAATCTCCTCCTTGGGAAGATCGCTGTCCCGAAGCATACGAACCACATTACTGTTGTATCCTCCGGCAAGTCCGCGGTTGGAGGTGATCACAATCACTGCCCGCTTTCCGCCTTCGGAACGCTTCAGGTAAGGATGATCAATCTCACCGGCTTTCGCCAGCATACTGCATACCGTCTGGTACATGCTGTCAAAATAGGGAGTGGTCTCCTCAGCGTGAGAACGTGCCTTCTGAAGCTTTACGGTGGAAACCAGCTTCATGGCCTTGGTAATCTGCTGTGTACTGGTAATAGAGGCACGGCGTCTTTTTATGTCTCTCATAGAAGCCATAGTTTATCACCGCCTTTTCTTGCACTCCTCGATGGCCGAGATCAGTGCCTTTTCAGTCTCCTCATCCAGTACCTTATTGGTGCGGATGGACTCAGGAATCTCCGGGTGAGCCGTGTCAACATACTCGAACAGCTCCTTCTGGAAATCCAGAATCTCTTCCGTAGGAATATCCAAAAGATACTTCTTGGTGGCTGCGTAAATCATCATAATCTGATACTCAACAGCCATAGGCTCATACTGGGGCTGCTTTAACATCTCACGGATGCGTTCACCCTGAGCCAACTTCTCTGCCGTATCATCGTCCAGCTCGGAACCGAACTGAGCAAATGCGGCAAGCTCTCTGTACTGTGCCAGCTCCACACGAATGGGAGCAGCGATTTTTTTCATTGCCTTGATCTGAGCCGCACCACCTACACGGGATACGGAAAGACCTGCGTTAATAGCAGGACGGAAACCTGCATTAAATGCATCAGTCTCCAGATAAATCTGACCGTCGGTAATGGAAATAACATTGGTGGGGATGTATGCAGATACATCGCCGGCCTGGGTCTCAATAATGGGAAGTGCCGTAAGGGAACCGCCGCCCAGACTGTCGTTTAATTTTGCTGCACGCTCCAAAAGACGGGAATGCAGATAGAATACATCACCGGGATAAGCCTCACGTCCTGGCGGACGATGAAGCAGTAAGGAAAGTGCACGGTATGCCGTAGCATGTTTGGACAAATCATCGTAAATAATCAGAACGTCCTGACCGTTTTCCATCCATTCCTCACCGATGGCACATCCGGAATAAGGTGCAATATACTGCAGGGGTGCCAGCTCGCTGGCAGTTGCAGTAACCACGGTGGTGTAATCCATAGCACCGAACTCTTCCAAGGTCTGAACCAGGTTTGCAACCGTGGAAGCCTTCTGTCCGATAGCTACGTAGATACATTTTACATTCTCATGCTTCTGATTAATGATGGTATCAATGGCAATAGCAGTCTTACCGGTCTGCTTGTCGCCGATAATCAACTCACGCTGACCTCTTCCGATGGGAACCATGGAATCGATTGCCTTAATACCGGTCTGAAGAGGTGTATCTACAGACTTACGGGAAATTACTCCGCTGGCCACACGCTCAATCTGACGGAACTTGTCTGCATGAATGGGTCCTTTGCCATCAATAGGCTGACCCAATGCATTTACAACACGTCCCAGCATGCAATCGCCTACGGGAACCTCAACCACACGACCGGTGGTCTTTACCGTATCGCCCTCGTTGATATTCTTGTGGTCACCTAATAAAACGGCACCCACGTTATCCTCTTCCAAATTCATTACCATGCCGTATACTTCTCCCGGAAATTCCAGAAGCTCTCCCTGCATGGCTTTCTCCAAGCCGTGGACACGGGCAATACCGTCAGCCACCTGGATAACGGTTCCCACATCAGCCACTTCCAGCTTAGAGGCATATCTTTTCATTTGCTCCTTAATAACGGAGCTGATTTCTTCGGGTCTTAAATTCATGGAGTGCTTTCACCTGCCTTTAGCTGTATTTTGGACATCTCCCGGGTCAGAGAACGCAGCTTGGTGGAAATAGAAGAATCCACCACACGGTCTCCGATACGGATCACCATCCCGCCCAATAAGGAGGCGTCCAACCCATAATGAATTTCCAGAGAGCTATAGGAAGTGCTCTCTAAAAGTTTTTTCTCAATCTTGTCCTTTTCCGCCGAGGAAAGCTCCATGGGAGTGGTGACAAAGGCTTCGCCGATGCCTTTTTCCTCCTTTACACAATGAATAAAGAACTGAAAAATCTCCTCTGCCTGGGCAAAGTGTCCTTTTTCCAGCACCATGTGCAAAAGACCTAAAATCTCGTCGGAAATCCGCCCTTTAAAAATGGCGTCTAACGTCTCATCCTTTTCTTCCATGGGAACCTCGGGATGGGTCATAAGGGAAATAAGCTGGGGATTTTCCTCCATGGAGGTAAGAAGCACCTTAGCCTCCTCAAAGAAGTCATCCAGTTTATTTTCTTCTTTAGCCAGTTCAAACAGGGCTTCACCATATACATTTTGTACTAATTTTGCCATGTAGAACCACCCATTTCCTTAAGCGTCTCATCCACCAGAGATTCCTGAATGGTAGTGTCAATCTGAGCTGAAAGCACCTTCTGGGCCATTGCGGCTGCAATGGAAACCATCTGCTGCTTCATATCATCCTGTGCCTTCTTCTGCTCCAAAGCGATTTCGTCATTGGCACGGGCAATAATGCGGGCAGCTTCTTCTTTGGCTTCCGCCACAATCGCAGCCTCCTGCTTCATTGCCTTTTGCCTTGCCTCGCTTAAGATAGCCTCAGCGTCTTTGTCAGCCTGGGCCAGCTTTGCTTCGTATTCGGCACGCAGCTTGGATGCCTCTTCCTTATCGCCTGCAGCTGTGGCAATGTCCGTTGCAATACGCTCTTTACGGTCATTTAACAGCTTACGAGCCGGGTTAAATAAGAGGTACGACAGAATGAGAAACAGGAAAAATACAGATATGGCCAGCAGCGCAGAATCATGCAGCAGCTGAAAATCTAAATCAAAGAGTCTGGTCATAATCTAATTCACTCCTCCTTTCTCTGAAATATAGTCACTTCTTAAATTAACCTACCAGGGGCTTAACGAAGAGTAACAGCATTGCAACAAGCAAACCATAAAGACCGGTGGTCTCTGCTACGGCCTGTCCTAAAAGCATGGTAGCCATAATCTGACCCTGTGCACCGGGGTTACGTCCTACAGCTGCAGCTGCATGTCCTGCTGCAATACCCTGGCCGATACCAGGTCCGATACCTGCAATAACAGCTAAGCCGGATCCAATTGCAGAGCAAGCAAGGATTAAATCTTCACCAGTAATGTTCATGTTTTTTTCCTCCTTATCCATTGGGTAAGTTACTTGGGGATCCCCCCTGTTTATGTAGTGGCATTTTGCCATTTACAACTGTGGTTGGCTTAGGCAGATGCCTTCGCCGGCTCATCGTCTCCACCGTCAATGGCCTGTGTAATATAGGTCATAGTCAGCATGGTAAACACGTATGTCTGAATACCTCCGGAGAACAAATCGAAATAAATATGAAGTACAGACGGCCATACATAGGCAATGGCACTAAGCAAGCCGTATACCAGGGCCATCATTACCGTACCGGAAAGTACGTTTGCAAACAGACGAAGGGACAGTGAAATAGGCACTGCAATATCGCCGATTACATTGATGGGCAGCCACAACGGAAGCCATGGCGGCATAGGCGAGCAGGCGTCCACCCAGATTTGCTTGGGGCTTTGATACTTGATTTTGTTGATGTGAATCATACAGAAAGTAATAATCGCCAGCGCAAAGGTGGTACCGTAGTCTGCTGTAGGTGGTCTGAGACCAAACAATCCGGAAATGTTGCTCACCAGAATGAAAATAAAAATCGTCCCGATGTAATTTGCGAATCGCTTGGCACTGGCTCCCATGGTACCCTGTACCATTTTGTCCAGCATCTCCACAATCAGCTCGATAATGTTCTGAAAAGTATCCGGCACCTCCGTCGCATGCTTAAGCTTGCGGTTCGCAATGAGAGCAAAAATAATAAGCACCAGCATGACAATAAGAATACACACATGAGATGTGGTAATCCAGACAGTCTGACCAAAGAGCTCATAGGAAAAAAGCCCGTGGATCATGAAATCGATATTGTCGGCTGATGCTAACAGAAGTCCTGTATTCACTTTTTCACCTCCCCCGTCTCAGTCTCGCTCCCTATAGGTGTCGTTTTATGGAAAAAAGGCTGCGCATAGGCGCTTACCTTAAGTCCCAGAAGTCCAAGGAACCCGGGAATTAAGCTTCCCCAGTTCAGGTACATCATCAGGAAAAAAATCCCGGCCACCACCAGATAACGCAGTACGGAAAAAAAGGACATGCGCTTCGTGTGTGTTCCTCCCAGACGCACACTCTCCTGGATAATGGATGCAATGTGAATTGCCATCCCCATGGCACAAAATACGCCGGTCCAAAGGCCGGTGCTGTACCGAAGAGGATCCTTTACGAAAAAGACACCGATGAGTTCAACTATTACGCCGTAAACCAGAATTCCTAAAAGGAGTCCCGGCAAGGCTTCATTCATTCTTCTTAGTGCCTTGATCATTGGAATTCCTGATATATTTTTTGATGATAACATAAACACTTCGAAATCCGGCAAGGGCTCCGATAAAAAAGCCCACTACCGCAAGCCACGAAATATCCCACCGTCTCCCCAGCCAAATGGCTCCGAAGGTGCAGATAAAAATGGGCACCAGCATAGAGATGGTAATCTGCCCCAAAAGAGACAGCATGTCTATGATTTCATGACTCTTACTCTTCAAAGATTACTCCTCTTTCATAATAAACTCAAGGGTTTTCGCAAAAAATTATACGAAGTCGCGTCGCGGTTTCCTCCCCGACGCTCCTCCTTTCCCTTCCTCCTGAACCGCGGAAGGGGAAGGAGGAGCTTGGTGGTGGATCTTACAACTTTATGGTTACTTCCCGGTCGGTGTGCTCGTACTTGTGGTAACGGATGCCGGCAGCGTCTAACATACGCTTGGAGGCAATAACGCTGGGGGTGTTTTCGTATTTATCACTTTCGTAAATAATTTCCTTAATGCCGCACTGAATAATGGCCTTGGCACATTCGTTGCAGGGGAATAAGGATACGTATAACTTGGCGCCCTCCAGGCTGCCGCCCCGGTAATTCAAAATGGCGTTTAACTCGCTGTGGGTGGTATAGAAATATTTGTTGTCCAAGGGATTTCCGTCCCTGTTCCACGGGAAAATATCATCGGAGCATCCCCGGGGGAATCCGTTATAACCCATGGACAAAATCTTGTTGTCGGCGCTGACAATGCAGGCCCCCACCTGGGTGTTGGGATCCTTGGAACGCATGCCGCTTAACATGGCAATGCCCATAAAGTACTCGTCCCAGCTAATGTAATCCTGTCTCTTCTCGCTCAATGTATAGCCCTCCTTCTAAAATGCCGGAAATCAATTTTTCCACACAGCCCCGGATTACCTCATAGCACATACCAAAGGTTTGTAAGGTGCCGCCGTAGGGATCTAGGATTTCCAGTTCATCTCCCACATATTCCGAAAGCACGAAGGTGTTATGCTCCGAGGCACTTTCGTAAGTTTCTATAATCCGGTCCCGCTGTTTTTTTTCCATGGTGAAAATCATGGTGCGGTCCGTAATCTCGTAGTTCATCAGCTCCTTGGAAGTGTAATCCGGCCACTCCATGTCATTGCTAATGAGCACCGCCTCCGCCTTGGGGTTCATAGGCTCCTCAAAAGCGACGGAAAGGCCGCGGCTTACGGCTTCTATATCATTTTTTTCATATAGATGATTAAAAATCGCGGCGGCCATGGGAGCCCGGGTGTTTCCGTTGCCCACGGCAAAAATAATTTTGGTTACCTGAATCATAAATATCCCCGTTATATTTCTATCGGTTCCTAAACTATATCTTTCGAATGTCGTGACCCGCTGCCTTTAACAAGCGGTTCATAATGGCAAGGCCTAAACCGTCGGAATAAAAACTTTCGGAAAAAATCCGGTCTGCCTGCTCACTGTCGCACTTACGCAATGCATCAAAAAGATTATGGGCCACTGCATTCTCATGACTTTCATCTCCCAGAGGGAAGGTAATCAGAGCGCCCGGATTTTTGACTGTATCCCTGGCGGCATTTCCCGTTATGGCTCCACTGTCGCAAGCGTCACAAAACGCCTGCTTATAAAGAGCTTCATGCTCCTTCAAGCAAAGCACGGCCACCTTATGACCCTGCACTGCCTCCTGCTGAATAGACCTTGAAATCTCAGAAACCACGTTCTTTTGGTCTCCTTCATATATTGTAAGAGCAGCTTTAGGCGCGTAATGCCGATATTTCATTCCCGGAGCCTTGGGGCGCTGGGCACTTCCCAGGGAAAGTCCGGGATCAATTTCCACCTGTCCTAAGACACTTCGAATATCCTCCGGAGTAATAAACCCGGGTCGCAAAATCACCGGCACTTCCTCCGTAAGATCCACAATGGTGGACTCTAATCCAATATCAACCCGGCCGCCGTCCACAATCATGTCCACCTTGCCGGATAAATCTTCAATGACATGCTCCGCCGCCGTAGGACTGGGACGTCCCGAAGTGTTAGCGCTGGGAGCAGCAATCCATTTATTACTTTTTAAAATAAGTGCTTTGGCAATGGGATGGGACGGAAAGCGAATCGCCACCGTATCCAGCCCACCCGTAGTCTCTGTAGGAATACGGGATGATTTTTTTAAAATCATGGTAAGGGGACCGGGCCAAAAGGCGCGGGCCAGTTTCCGGGCAGATTCCGGAACCTCCCGGGCAACTTTTTCCAAATCATCTTCTGATGCAATGTGTACAATCAAGGGATTGTCCGACGGGCGCCCCTTTGCCTTGTAAATGGCTTTGGCTCCCTCAGGATTCTCGGCGTCGGCACCCAGACCGTAAACCGTCTCCGTGGGAAAAGCCACCAGGCCTCCTTTTTGAATCAGTTCTGCTGCCCCGGACAAATCCTCCGGAGAAAAATCCTGAGGATTCAGGGCAAATATTTTTGTTTCCATAGTAAAACGTCTTTTCTTGTGTAATCCATCCGTCGGTCACATAATGTGACCTTGTCTGTTCGATCTGTTAATTCATATAGGTCGCAATGACAGACCAGATTTCCTCCGTCTCAAAGCCGGACTTCCAGAAGGCTCCACCGGCCAGGGAATTTTCCTGCATGGCGGAAAGTTTTAAGGTAAGGGATTGAGTATCTTCAATCCAGATCATATAGGTCAAACCATCCAGAGTAAACTCGGCGTAATTTTGACCCTCATCCTCCAGCCAGGTAATGGTGGCATCCTTGTCGGAAAGGTACTCGTCTATATTTTTCATACCGATGGACTCACAGTTTAAAGTCTCTCCGTCGGTAGACCAGATTCTGGTATAGAAAGGCATTCCCAGAATTACCTGCTCTGCAGGAACTTCCTCCAGAGTATCGGTAATACCATCCGTTACAAATCCAATGGATGCGGTACTGCCAGCTTCCTCACTGCCACGGTAATGTTCATCGTAAGCCATAACAATCACATAGTCCGCATACAGAGCCTGGTTGGCCCGGTTATAAAACATAGTGGATGACGACGGCACGTAATTATCCACGGAAAGCACCAGATCATTGCTCTCGCACTTTAAGGAAAGTTCCCGGATAAACTCCATATATCCGTCTGCCGCAGAAGAGGACAAAGACTCAAAATCCACATTAATACCATCCAGATCATAGGCAATGGCTGCGGCAACAATGTTGTTAATCAGATTGTCCCGGGCGGATGTCACGGAAAGTACGGTGGTGGTATCCACGTCGGAGTTTTCCAGATTGGAAATCAGTCCCCAAACCTGCACTCCCGCATTATGCGCCGTAGTGACGTAATCCAAGGATGCAATATTGGCGATACCGCCCTGGTTGTCATTTAAGTAAAACCAGGTGGGGGAAATAACGTTAATACCGTCGCTTGCTTCCAGAACGCTGGAAATGGATGAATTGGCCGTGGTATTAGTTACCTGATGCCAGAGAAGATTTACCTTTTCATCCATCAAAATGTGGTTATACACACGTTCTTCCAGATTGGCCGCTACTTCTTCCTCTGTAGAATCTCCCAGATAACGATTCTTAATACAGCCTAATACTCCATCCTCTGTAAGCACCAGACTCCACTTGCCGTAATTTTCGATAACATACAGGCTCTCACCCTTTTCCGTCTCGTCCAAAATCTTGGACTTAGGTCCGCCGTAACGACGAAGCTGGGTCACCTTCTTAGCGGAGGAAAGGGTACGCTCTGTTCCTGCAGTCCAAATAACCAGACGATTAGGCTCTGTATTGAGAGAATAAGTAATATCCGTATACTGAGACACAAATTCCAAAGACAGATATACACTGCTGCCCTCGGAATAAACCACCGCAGAACTTACAGATGCCGAATCACGGCCCACCGTATATTCGGAAGATCCCAAATTGGCCGAAACCACCTGGGAATCCGTGGTATACCGAAGCACCTGCTCCGTGGAATCGTATACATATCCTTCGTCCAGATTCTCCTTCAAATAGGAAATCTCAATATAAGGAAAATCGTTTACCACAAGGGCATTAACGGCGCCGTCCTCCGGCTCCGTATACGTGCCGTTTAGAATTACGGCAGCCTCGTCTTCTCTGCTGTAGGTAAAATAATCCGTAAGCTCCATCCATTCCCGGCTGGGAGCATATTTTACAATGGCAATAATAATTCCGATAATAAGAACTGCCAGCACTAATCCACCCAGAAGTAAGGCCCTGGGAGAAAGTCCCGCCAGGGAAAAACCGCCGGCTGCTTTACGCCCGGAGCCCGCTCCCCTTCCGGAACGTCTGCTTCGTTGATTGTTTCTATATATTTGATTCATGGTATTCTCCTGATAAAAATTCTAAATTATCATACCACACCTTCCCGACCATTCAAAGAAAAAAGGGAGAGGCCTAAACCTCTCCCTTAAAAATCTGTTTTTTCATTCCCCGAAAAGGACCCTGCAAAACATCACTTGGTACATCCACAAAAGGCAATGGGCACATCCATAACTGCAGGGCACTCCCTCCCGAAATAACTACATTTACATATGGGCAGTTTCCCGGCTGCCCGAAATAACCTTAAAAGATCTACAGTTCTATAACGACTGCAGTTTATGCCGCTTAAACATGTTCGTAATCAGCAGATATGAAATCTTATGCCACCACCTCCTCCCGCCGGCATTGCCGGCATACGATTCAGAACTTCCAGCTCCTCCCTTCGGAGCCGGAATGGATTTTCAATATAAGGCACCGCATAGATCCGTTCTGAAAACTCCTTTTCAAAAGCCCTTTTTTCCTCTTTTGTCAGACCGAACCCCAAATATATCCCATTTGATATGTCGTTGTTCATTTGTCGCAGGCCTGCAACAATCCTGCGATACCTATGGTTACACCAGGGCTTTAAACTTCCCAGAACATATAGCGTGTCAAGATTTCGAAAAATTTCTTGCAACGAAAGATTCCTTATCTGTCCGGGCCACCGGCAAGCCTCTGCCGCCCCCGAATTCTCCCCGGCAGGCACCCCTGCCGCCGACGGAAAATCAAAGGAAAGCGCCGCTCCCAGGTCCCACACAATAAAGTCGTAAGGCATTTTCAGCAAATCACTGTATAAAACCCCCTCGTCCATTGCATAAAAGTCTACTCCGTCATAAGTAAACCCCACCATAGAATCCCGAACAAAGCCCCGGGAATTCTGCTGCCAAAAACCCTTGCCGCCGGCATGACGAACCCCATTTAAGCCTGCAGAATAAGCCCCATTGTCACACCCAAGCCATCTTACATCACCGTCTCCCAGAACCATGGCCACTCTGTACTTTGCATAATTCCCCAGATACAGGGAAATACACAAAGATAAATGAGTGCCGCCCATTCCGGAGGATGTACACAATGTGCCAATTTGCTGTGGCGGATTACGACGGAGTAATTTTCTCAATCTGTTTCGAAGCCTCCTTTAAAATCCTTTGAAACACTGCTTCCTTTCTGCGGTTTGTAAGAAACGGATTCTCCTCCCGGGGGTATCCAAGCACCGGGCGACCTAACTGTCTGGACAGAAAGTTCCCCTGGGCCCGGTCCGCAGGATTTACCAGACAAAGCACATTGGGCCGGGATAAAATCTCCCCGTCTGTATGCACTCTCCTCCAGAGACAAGACGGAAAAACATAAAGAATTACATCTGCCCGGTACAAAAGAGAAGAATCGGTCTTTGCATCCAGAATACAAATTCCTTCCGGAGGTAAATCATCCGGTACGCCTTTTCTCATAAGGCGCCCCCGAAAATGGCCGTGGTATATGAGACCGTTTCTTTCTTCTGTGCCGGAAGCGTTCTCCATAAGACTTTCCAAAACGTCTTCTCCCGGGAGTGTCTCGTAGTATGCCCTGTATCCCGCCCTGTTTAAGTATTCACATAAGGCAATGGATATATGGGTACATCCTGCTCCCTCTTCACTTCCTATAACCGCTATTGTTTCCGGGAGATCCTGCTCCGGCTTATGTCCTGACCGCCGCCTTAGAAAAGACCGGATACCTCCGGACTCTTTACGTCCCTTGATTCGGTGAAGTCTTTTAAGAACCTCACCGGCAGTGGCCGGACGCTTTCCGGGGTCTCTTGCCGTAAGCGCCTTAAGAAGACTTAAAAGAGGCGGTGATAAAAGGTGTGGTCCGGAGAGTTCTTTACCGATGACTCCCAGACTGTATAAATCGCTGCGCTCATCATACCTTCCTAAATCCAACGCTTCCGGCGGCACATACCCCGGTGTGCCGAAAACCTGTGATACTTCGCCCGAACGGGCTTGAAACCGGGCAATTCCGTAGTCAATCAGACATATCCGATCTTGCGATACTATAATATGCTCCGGTTTAAGATCCCCGTGGAGGACCGGAATCTCCCGGGTATGAAGATACTCCAGTATCTCGCATACCCGTATTAAGATAGAGACCAGTTCCTCCTCACCGGGGAAAAGTCGGGATGAAAGATCCTGCCGCAGACTGTGGCCGGGTACCAGTTCCTCCAGGAGACAGATCCATGTGTCATCTTCTCCGTAATCATACAATATAGGAATGCCCGGATGTCTAAGCCCCTTTAGAATCTCTGCTTCTCTTTGAAAACCGGAAGAGTCCCCTCGGTCCTTCGGAAACATCTTCAGAACCCGATGCTCTCCCAGTCCCTTATGTCTGACCTCATAAACCGGCGGATCCTGCTGCAAGGTCCTTACCCAGTCATAGGTGTCAGAAAATACTGAAAGAAAAATTTTATCCCCCTCCTTCCTGCCGGAGAGGTCTCCCTGGTTCGTGTATAGCAAAATTTTTTCGGGGCCGCAATAGATTTTGGTCATCCTTAATAAACCCTTATGATTCTTAAGATTTACTTAATCTTTCCCCGGTTTACTTCTTTTTTTTTTGCGATTATAATAGGAGACATCCCAAAGAAAAAGGAGTGTGCTTATGCGCATTGAACGAATAAATGAGAACCAGATCCGCTGCTTTTTAAATAAAGAGGATTTGGATTCCAGACATTTAAAACTAAGCGAACTGGCCTATGGCACTGAAAATGCCCGACAGCTGTTTCAGGAAATGATGCACTGGGCCAAAGTGAAGTTCGACTTTCAGGCTACGGATATACCTCTTATGATTGAAGCCGTTCCCACCTCGGACCATTCCATTGTGCTGATTCTTTCCAAGATTTCCTATCCCGAAGAGCTTGATACCCGGTTCTCCACCTTTTCCGATGCCCCGGAAGGTTGGTTTGATCAGCATCCGGAAGCCGCCGGATACTACGATGATGAGGATATGGAGGATTATCCCTTTGATGATGATTCCTCCACTATGCCGCTTTTTACCAAGGATTCCACCAGCGCCCGGGACGTTATGAATGAAATGGGCTTTGAAACAGACAATTCCACAGAGATTAATGACGCTATGAACGCATGGGATCAGGCTTTAACAGAGGATGCGAAAGATTCCAAAGCAGACTCCGACCGGAACGGGGATCCTTCAGATCAGCCCCTTCATCCCGGCGCTCCGGCCCCCATTCCTGTGAATGTTCTGCCCCACCGCCTTTCCCGTATGTTTTCCTTTCGAGATATGGACGCTGTTTTAAGCGGCTGCCACTTAATCGGAGGAAAGTTCAGCGGAGAAAGCGCCCTGTTCCACGGTGCACAGGGCCCCTACTATTTATATCTTGTAATGGGAAATGTCAGCATTCCGGATTTTAACCGGATTTGTAATATGCTGTCAGAGTACGGAGATCCCGTCTCTGCCTCCGGAGATTTGACCACACATTTCAAAGAGCATAACGAAGTGATTTTGTCAGAAGAAGCCGTGGAGACCCTGGCCGGGCTTTGTTAAATTATAGGATTTGTTGTTTTTTTGCATCTGCAGCTTATACAGATGCATACATATTTCAAAAAAGACACAAAAAAGCCCCCGACCATAAGGCCGGGGGCTTTCGTCTGTTGATTCGGATTAGCCCTGGGAAATAGCTCCGGTAGGACATACACCTGCGCAAGTACCACAATCAACACAAGCGCTGGAATCAATCTGGAACTGAGAATCTCCCTGGGAGATTGCACCTACGGGACACTCGGGCTCGCAAGTACCACAGCTAACACAAGAATCGCTAATTACGTATGCCATAATTCATACCTCCTTAAAATCTTTACCTATAAAACCATATTATTCCCACACAATGCGGAAAACAAGTTTTTATTTTAGTACAAAATCACGAAAAAAATGTGGTTGTAACCATTTTTTTCTTTTGGAAACCGTGTTATAATCACACAAGTTGATTTTAAAGGAGGTATTATTATGGCAGATGTTACTGTTACCAAAGATACATTAATCGGCGAACTTTTACAGATCGATATGGGTATCGGTGAGATTTTAATGGGCATCGGCATGCATTGTTTCGGCTGCCCCGCATCTCAGATGGAATCCTTAGAAGAGGCTGCTGCCGTTCACGGCGTTAATGCAGAAGATCTGGTTTCCGAAATTAACGACTATATTG
>Ga0181612_167545_pt1 | contig 18370 bp, 7 predicted proteins | sample HoacroProtozoa21_FD_119630 | JGI IMG/M metagenome (GOLD analysis project Ga0181612, IMG submission 119630) | Hoatzin crop microbial communities from Cojedes, Venezuel. Combined Assembly of Gp0051906, Gp0051904, Gp0051908
CCGCGGCGGGGGCGGCTCCCCGCGGGGCCCTGCGGGCGCGGCCGGTGCCTCTCCCGCGGCAGCTTCCAGGCGGTCTCCTGTGGGAGAAGGGCTCTGGCCCCGACGGGCCGCGCGCCTGGTTACCGGCTCGCCTTTGCCGATGGAGAGGGGAAGTGAACTTCGCCTGTATCACGGCTTAGGCTGCTGTGGGTCGCCGAGGGATAAACCCCGTAATTCTTCCTGCAGCCCCTCCGCGCCCGCCTCGCTGCCAAGGTCAAGGCTGCGATGGTTGCCCGCCGCCTCCCTCCTCCCGGCTCAGGCCGCTGTCGCTGCATGAGGAAAGCTCGCTCCCCGTGCCGGGTGGTTTTCTCCCTAGCCCTCTTTTCCATGCCTGCCTATGCATTAGTGCTGCGGTTGTTTGCTGCTGCTGTTCTTCCCTGCGCGCCGCAGACCGCAGAGGATTAGGGTAAAAATAAAAGAGCGGAACAGCCGTTTTGCCCCTGGAATGAGGTCCAGGTGCCGTCTCTGTGCCATAGCTGTGACAGAAGCCCCCTCCCTGCTGTGTCCTTGGAGGGCAGGTGTGTCCCCCGGCCTCCCTTGCCTCCAGCGCAGGCGGCTGGTGCTTCTTTCTGCCCGCTGTTGTTCCGTCCCTACCCATCCTTTCCTCCTGCCCCATCTACCTGGATCCCACTAGCTGGAGGCCCCTCAGCAGCTCCCCGCACCCCTCCTTGTATGACTTGCTCCCTCTGTTCACAGCTTCCCCTATTTTTAATGGCTTGGCTTTTCCGCTTTGAGAGGAGGCAGGTTCTGCCACTGTTTCCCACCTTCCCCTTGCCTTCTGGAGGTAGGACCTGAGGACCCCATCGCTGTTACCGGTTCCGTGCGCACCTGAGAGCCAGGAGAGCCCTGCTGCTGTAGCACTGGCTCTTTGCCTTGTTTCCTGCTGCCAAATGCCATCAGGAGTTAAAACTACACACATACTTTCTGAAGTTGGCAACTGATGCAGTACCTACAGGCATATTTTGTGATTGGGGGGGGGGGAACAGATGAATGCTGTAATTGTAAATGGGAGAGGTGCTGGCTGAAATTCTCCTTATAAAGTGATCCCCACTATAAAAAGTGGCTGACTATTTTAAGTAGTCACCTTCTGCTGATACTCTTGCAATTCACCCTGTTATTTTAGGAGTCACTTCTTGTACCTATGTGGAGTGCTGCTTCTGCAATTCTTCCTTTTAGCCAGTTGCTGGAAATTTCCCTGTTTCTGTGTTTGAATTCTCTTCTGCTGTATGAAAAAGTTCTGCTGACATGTTCTGCCACCCATAACTTTTCTTCCTCTTCTTCTGTCTACACTTCTTTGTCTTCAGGACTTCCTCCTGTTGGTGTTTCCCTTTCTCCTCATTTCCTCTACTCTGAAGTTTTCACCGGGATATTTACTTCAGTATGCTGTGCTTTGTGATGGCAGGCCAGGTGATTTGGCAATGCTGCTCACGAGATACTATTCTTGTATTAAAAAAATCGGCATTATTTATAAATTATGCATCTGTTTAATGGTAAGTCAGTCTTCTAGTGTTCTGGTGGTGACTTTGAAAGTAAGTTTCTGTGAACTCCCCTTGTTAGTTTAAAAATCATTTGGCTTCCTGAGGGTGATGTCACGGATGTGATAAAGAACTCTTTCAGTAACTGGTTTTGGTTAACCGGAAAGATTAACAGTCTCGAAGAATCTGTGTAAAACTGTCAGCTAAATCTCGTGGAGGATCTAGCCCATAATAGATTATTTTGGATGTATTTGTAAGTGGATACAAAAGCTTAACACAAACTTATCTGAGCTGCGTACAAATACATCTATATGCAGGCAGAGTGTGATACAAATTTAAGTTCAGATACAGTCTCTGCATGTTTCTGCCCTGACTTACAAATGCAGATAGTGCACACACCACAAACAGGCACTCGGCTTTACGTGGTCATGTCAGTGGTATGTACGGGAGACATGTCCTGTTCTCCACCTTCTGACATCCCATCTGAATCTTGTCTTTTCGCAGAGGTGGATGAGTGTGCCCTGGGGCTTGATGACTGCCACCCAGATGCGATTTGTCAAAACACCCCGAAGCTGTACAAGTGCACATGCAAAGTGGGTTACACTGGCGAAGGGAAGAAATGTGAAGGTAAAGTGATGGAAGCACTATGCCTGTGTCAGCATGAGGTATTTCTAAGAAGACAGAGCCATTAAAAGTAATGGGTTAGAATATGTTTCTTCACCTGATTTACTTCTTGTTTACAAAATCAAAGGCAAACAGATTGCGTGGCTTTTCACCCAGTAATATCACTTGGTCCAATAATTAGGTTGTTATTTAGTCAGCAGCCTGAAAAACTGTAAGGTAAAGCTACACGTGAGTCTCAGGGCGTTTTGTCACTCTTCAGAAACATTCAGCAAGCAATGCGTTAAGCACAGTCTATTTGCAAGACAATGACGATTTGGGACAGCAGTTGCTGCTCACATTTACGCAGTCCCATCTCTAACTGTCTATAGCACTCAAGCAAGCATCCATCATACTGACTTTTGCTTTATTCCTTAGACATTGATGAATGTGATAATGACTTCAATGGAGGCTGCGTCCATGAGTGTTTCAACATCCCAGGAAATTATCGCTGTACTTGCTACGACGGCTTTATGTTGGCTCATGATGGCCACAACTGCCTGGGTAAGAAGTGCATTCATGAACACTGTGAGTAGTAATGCTAGCATAACCCTTTAGCTACATCCATGGGAAATGCATGGTGGTCTGTTGGACTGGATTAGCTCAGCTAGAGAATGTTACAGATGGGACTGAGGAATTCCAGGTGCTGCTGTACCATCCCACTGTGGCTTTCGCCCTCTGTAAATGAGGAGGATAGTTGTGCTACATTTCTGTTAAGTGCTTTGGGTTGAAATGTGTGAAGTGCCATCTATTATTATGCTAAACGAGTTTATGTAAAAGAACTTGTGCTCTCATTGTCTTTTCTGTTCCAAAGTTAGTTTAGGATCAGTTCTCAGGAGTGTTTCTGGGCTTAGAAATCTTCTCTCTCATACATCTATAACGAGTTGCGGGCTTCTCTCTCTTGCTGTGTCTGAGTGCTTCCTGACATGGAAGCTGTAAGAAAAGGACAATCATCAGGAGTGTGCAGCAGCTGTATGTTAGAGGCTATTGAAGTACAGAGGGACTAAGCCAAATGCTTGGAGTTTCCCTTGGTGGTTAGTGTGAAGCCAAGTATGCAACTCTGAAAACACGTTCGATCCTGGCAACACTCCCTAGACCCTGCAAGCACACACTCTTTCTCACCCTCTTTTTCTTTTCTTTAGCGAAGACCTCAATAGTTTCCTTCTTTTTGTGTGCCAGCAGGTGAAAATCTTTACAAATGGGTAACAAGACCTTGTGGTTTTACTGTGATAGTGTTCTCCAGCCCACCATGCAGCAGTGTACCAAAATGTGTGAATTGCCAGCCTGTTGGCAGTGTGGTATGCTGCCGGCTTTGCTTCCCTGGGACAGAGCCTCACGCTGATGAAGCTCTCCTGCTTCCAGCACCCACGCTGGGTACCCTGTGTGGCTCTGTCCTATGCTGTGGTACCTGTCCCATTGACTTTTTCAGAGATGGCTCAGTTTTTCTCTTCTGCTGCATTGAGTGTGACTGTGCTCGGGCGGGCTTCCATGCTTGTGTCAGTCAGAAGGAAATTTGCTCTCGCAGCATAATTCTAAGACTGTAGTTACCTTGGCTAGGGTATTTCCCACTATAGTGTACGGCATATTAGATCGGAGATCAGACCATCCATGGGCTGTATCTTCCGCTGGGGCAAATCAGAAGGACTCTTCAGTGGGGTTGTGCTGGGTTTTACCTGCTGGGAACCTGGTGCGTACCCACAGATTAACTTTGTTACAGTGTAAGTGAAGGAGAGGATGAAGTCGCTAAGTTCCAAGAATTTCACTAAAAAAAGTAGAGGGAAGCAAAATATGCACTGATACTTTAAAACAGTAGGAAGGCCATCTTATTTTTCTCTAGTGCATTTGTGTAAACACACAGTGGAGTTCAGTTGAGGTTACTGTGAAGGGCTGAATGTGAATGAACACATTGCCCCTTGCAATGCCACCAAAGGGTGTATTCTCTTTGTATCCAGTAGCCCCTCTAGAACATACTCCAGATGACTTGTTTGTGACCAGTAAGACCTAGACATAACTTAGACCAAAATGTATCACGTGCTATGTTACTGGAAAGCTGAACAGTATTGCATGGCAGACTTTTTAAAATAAAATAAAATGTCATTGAAATACAATGAAGTTTTTATCACTGACCTGCCAATTTTGAGATGTGATATGAACATTAAATAAATATTTTGGCATGCAGCAAATTGGATCACATCTTCTCTTAATCTGTTTATTTACTTTGTTCACCCAGAGTTGCCCTCCTCTCACCCTTATTTTTGAAGATCTCGGCTGTGAGCCTGGGTTTAAGCCAAATAGACAATTACTTGTTGGAAAGAGATGATTTTTTTGAAAGCTGTCCAAGGTCTGTAAGACAGAAACATCTGTTGGAGTTCAAATGTGTAGTACTAAAGACTCGTGGTGGCTGTTTATTCATGATTGTTTGCACATTCACATCACTGTAGAACTCTAAAATACTCGGATTCTCTGTGATGGAGATATGTCAGCCGCTCTTTTTGCTACAGCAGGTCATATTCTTTTGCATCCAGTTGGCTTACTCGTTGCGTTCAGTAGAAATTATATCTGTTGTAATACTATGTTATGCTTCATACTAAAAGCCTTTTTCTTTCTCCTTTTTAAGAAGACAGCTGTTTTATGCCAGAAATGCTACAATGTTAAATTAAAACCATTGTACTACGAGCACAGAAACAATGAACAGAACAGGGAGCAAACACGATGTTCCATATGAATTTGCAAATGAGACCAGTGCTTTGCCTCAACCATGTTTTGTTCGGTTTTTTCAGAGACTGAGCATTTTTACTTCCTGTTCAAACTGGCATTTATGAAAATTAGGGTAGGAAAACTCTTATACTGGTAGTGGTTACAAAAATCTGTGCTTATTAAGGGATGAAATTCCAAAGAATTGGAGGATGGGATGAGCATCCTGTTGTTCAGAGGCTTAGCTGAAGTTTTTCTTCTCTTTGTTTCTCTTGGCTATCTTGCAAGCAGAGCCTTTCTGTATTCTCGGGTATTGTTGAAGCTCTGAATATTGCAAAATCAACATTAAAACTATTTCCAGAACTTCTGCTCTTGTCCTTGACTGCAGTCAGGCAACACAGCAGCAGCCTTGATGGTAAGTGGTGATGACCTAGACTTGAGGGAGGAGGATAATAAATCAGACTAAGCATCAGAACAGATGTGATGTGTGAATTTTAGCTACAGTGAAAATAAGGAGCAGGGGATAGGTTTTGAGCTAAATTTGTTTTGAGGTTTGTATTTTTCTTGTTCCACCTTTGCTTCAGAATGGGGACCTTTCTGGAAAAAAAACATCTTTCATGGCTTGGATAGGTTTGGAGCCAAAGTTGTGTCCCACTGAGCAAGACGGAACCATTTGTGGATGCTCAACCTACATGTAAATGTGCTAGGCTGCTGAGTGGTAGTACTGTGCAGCTGCACTGAGAGGCAGAGTATGTTCATGTAGGTGGAGTGTGGAACCCTGCTTCTAGCTGCACCGAAGCTACTCTGCCTTGGCTGTGACCAGTAACTCTGGTTCATTGGCTAGCATTTCTTGGGAGCCTTGGGACTGATCAGTCAAAGTGTGAACAGAGGAAGAGCAGCAGCAAAAATATACTTTCCTATGTGTGACAGCACAACAACAACAACAACAACAGGCTAACCTGGGGTGTCTAAGCTGCCTGGGTAGTTACATGTTGAGTAGGTGTCTGTCTGTACTGTGTATTGCGCGGTTGCTGCCAGTATGAGTTTACTGGTGTTAGTACAAAGCTGATCTCTCTCCCTCTCTCTCTTTCAGATACGGATGAATGCATGTTCAACAACGGGGGTTGCCAGCATGTTTGTGTCAACACTGTGGGGAGCTATGAATGTCGCTGTAAGGAAGGGTTCTTTCTAAGTGATAACCAGCATACGTGCATCCACCGCTCAGAAGGTACTGGCTGCTTCGCTACAGGCATCAAGCAGGAGTTTTTGACAGAAGATAACAGCCTCTAAAGCTCTAAAGCAGCTTCAAAACTATTTTTAGCTTGAGTTTTTCAAAGCTGTGAAGGGTCTACAAGTCCTCATTCCTTTTAAAAGGAACAGTGTGTGAGGTTCTTCTAAGTAACTTTGAAGACTCTTTGCATCTCTTCTGCCTCTTTGATCCCACCTGTATGACTGCAGTGTTGTGCTTGTTAAAGTCAGTACTGCTGTACTCCTAGTGTACTTCGTGCTCTGTTGTGCAGCTAAGCTGTGTCCTGACCCAGGGAATGACAACAAACTGAAGGACAGTGAGTTCTGACCATTTCGACTGCCTTTAGTTACAGGTTGCATTATCTTCAGATACCTTTTAGATTCCCTGTACAGTGTTTAGGTTTCAGCTAAGAGATTTATTGTTTGTCAGCCCCAAAGTTATACAAATCATGTTCTTTGTTTTGAGTGTAACCTTCGTGAAGCGACCTTTGAGAGATCAGAGAGCCTTGGATATCTAGTTAGACATCGGATTGAACAAAATTATTTTGGATGCCCTTAGGGAATACTTTAAAGTGGTTGTTCAGATGAGGGAGTTGTCCATTGAACTGTACAGTGAATATCTTACTAAGAAGTATTCAAAGCTGCAAAGCTTTCTTTAATCTATGGCTTATCATTGGCATGACTATAAGAGAAATTTGAGCATGAATAAACAAATTTCACTTAAAAAATCCCCATAGTGAAGAGATCAACATTATAGACACATATGGCCATCCACAGATGAGTGCGCTGAGGTGGCTGTCATCTGGTGTGACTGAATTGGTCTTTTGTTGAATCAGGAATTTGTAATCTCAGCTTCTCTGGTACTGGGCTTGGTCTCACAGGGGTCTGCTGATGCATTGTGATTTCCCAGGCCATTGCTCAGCTTTCCACTGCAGGAGCTGAGCCAGGAGTGGGGACAAGCAGGAAGGCTGTGCTTGTGGGGCAAGGCATTTCCCTTCATGGTGCCTTGCTAGCAGTGGTGTGTGTTTGTGTGTGAGCATGGATGATGAATCTAAGGATGAAAATCAGTTGCTTGAACTCCTTGTCTTGTCCAGTGACAAGGGAGGAAAAACTTCCAAGTCTCTTTGTTCTTACTTTCTGCTACTTGAGTATTTTCTACTGTCCTAAACCAACAACAGCAGAATTTCCTGTCATTAATGTTTGTTCCCTAAATTGTACCTTTGGAATTCTATCTCTGTTCTCTTATTTTTAAAGATGCAGTTAATTTCTTTTAACTTTTTGGCACAAAAGGCCTTTTTTCCATAGTACGAAATTCCCACTTAATTTAGTCTTTTTTTTTTTTTAATAAAAGTAAGAGGAAAAAAAATGCATTTTTTCCTAAAAAACTACTAAATAAAAAATAGTTTTGTGGAAACCAGTCTTAAGAAAAAAGCCTCACTGTTTCTGCCTGAAATGCTTTTTTTCTTCATATTAAAATACAGAAGTGTTTGTTTTGTTTTCTTTAAAAACTGTTTTTTCAGGTTATTATGCCGTGACTGTTTCCTTCCTGCCTCCCCCCATTACTGTGAAAGAGTGCTCCACGGAATTCCCCACATTTTTCCTTCTTTTTTTTTTTTTTTTTTGGGTGGGCAGGTCTATAGTGAGCCAAATCTCATTGCTTTATTTTTCCCCTCACTTTGTTCTCTGCTTTTCTGCTCGTCACTAGGTCTTCTGTTCTCTGCCTTGTGTATGCATCTTTCAGTGTGTATACTTCATTAGTTCTCTTTTGAGACCTCGCAGCATTGATTGAAACAGCGTTTGGCACCTATTGCCTAGACAATCTATTCAGTTTTGCTTCTTATCTGTAACAAAAGGGAGTATTTCCTTCCCTATGTCCAAACCCAGTTAAGAGAGTGCATACGTTAATGCTTGAGAGACCTTCCTAGTGGTCTGCAATACCGGCCTTTACATACACAGAAAAAGAGTGAACCAGAGTTCAGAAAGGAGAAATAGACAGGCTTGGGGCTGTTGTATTCCCCCTGATGACCAGTGTAAAAGGGGAGCCTAAGAGTCATCTGTCCTTCCAAGTCTATCTGCAGTTATCCTCTGGGTTCCCTGTCACCTACTGTGACATGGAACTCAAGTTCAGGTAGCTACTGGAGGACAGTTTGATAATTATATTTGATATTTCATTTGATGTAACTGTGTTGGTCTGAAACACAGGGGTGCTCCAAGGGGCTGGATTGTTCTGCCTAGTCCCTGCTTAAACCACAGGAGCTCAGAGTGTCTTGGAAGGTTGTGCCCAATCCTATTTTTTTTCTTTGGCTGTCTGCTCTGAATGAGCTTTTCTTCATCTATATGTGGGAGAATGGTTTTACATTAGGAGGCTGTTACGGCAGCTGGCAGGGCAGCCATGCACATGTAACTTGTTTCTGTGTTTCACTTGCTCTATATTAAAGAATACAAAAAAACTGAAGGAAAACAGTTTTTAATGAGTAAATGTATAGTATATCTTGTGGTTGCTATTCCTATGGATTGCAAATCTTGCTACTCTCCCTTGTGGTATTTTACAGTCATAGCTATCTACTTGCTGGGCTGAATCAATGGGAGTGAACTGGACCTGCAAGATGGAAGCCACTTTTAAAATCACTGCGTGGACTGCAAGCTTGTACACAGGGGACTATGTCAGCTGTTGCTCCTAGAGTCCTGCTGACTGCGGAGAACAGTGATAACTAGCAAGCTGTTTGGAAAAAGTTACCTTAATACAAGGGTGTAGACAGCATGAAAAAAGACTGAAGCGTTCCTGGGATGTCCCGTTCTGCTGGCTGTGCTGATGCTACTCTCCATTTGGCTGTTAGAGGGTGCCTCTGAGAATCTCTGGTCATTCTTTTTACAATTTGATCATCTCCCTCTGTACTACTGAGCAACTGTTTGAGTACAAAAGTACTGTTTGAGTGTGCCCTAAATGGAGCCTTAATGTTCTTAGCAGATTGGTGGTGATGTTCCTACATCTTCTGTGTAAAAAAGACAAAGATTTAAACACAGATCATACATGTAAAAGATTAATTTAACATGACCTGTTAGAGAAATACCGTGCTGGCTTTTTGCCTGTGTCTTGCCAGTGACAGGAGCGCTTGGATCTCACTGAAGTTTGCTGGGTAACTTTGTGAAGGTCCAGTCATCAGAAAGGATTCTTCTGGCTTGGGGTCCACGAGGCCAGGCAGGCACTGGATTTGGCTCTCTTGGCTGTCAGTGTTGCGATCAAGAGACTCATCCGTCCCAAGGCATTTGTGTGTCAGTAGGGCACGGTCTCCTTCAAGAGAAATTGTGTGTCTGGGAAGCACGTGGTGGGAGTTGACCAAAATTTGTGTGGGGTTTGGTTCTGGACCACAGTCTGCCATTGCAACAGGTCTGGAACAATGTGACCTGGGAGACTTTGTGTCTGTGAAGGAGTTTCAAGTCACACAGCATTTATGGTTTTACAGACATTTCTTTAATATAACCTTATAAAATGGGGTTGAGTAAAAATCGTCTACCACCTTTGGAAACAAGCAGCAACTTCATAGTAAATGCTAGAATGTGTGGGTGTATGTATCTTCTATGAAACACTGTCATTTGTGTCAGCTAGATTTTGGTGCATTTGATCATGTATCTCATTATGCAAATAGGTACTTTGTTATTCAAATGTACCCTGGTTTGGGAAGTGCAGTTTTATTTTTTTGCAGAGACCTGACTGAATTCTGCTCATTCAGAACAGAGCAATCTCAAATCGAGCATTTAAACCATTTATCTGATGTCAGTGAACTTTACCAAAGTACCTGCTTGAACCGTTTCCCCTTTGGCAGCTCAACAGGGATGAAAGAATAACTTTGTTAACAGAAACTAAGCTGCTAAGTCTCTAATGCTTTCTAATGCCTCTGACCTAACAGACCAAATCATATTGCATGCTTAAGAATGGAAATGTCACAAAACCACCAGAGTTAATGAGGCTAATTTGTGGCCTCTTAGGTTGTCTCATTCCTTGACTGACAGCACAATAATGGATGACAGCTTTCATGTGGGCTCCTTGGGTTGCGTCTGTGTGCTGCAGGATTTGAAGTGTCATTGTCTTGTTAGACTTCTACAGAGTCCTCACTGAGCAAAAGGAATCAAAAAGCCAGTAGAGCAGAATAATCTACGCTCTGCAATATCCATTATTTTGTTGCTTAAAGCTATCTTAATGGAGAAAGGGTACTGTAGCTTCTGCTTCAGATGGCGAGAATAGGCATGTGCAGAGCAAGGGCCTAACTAAAGTGTAGTGAGATAACAGTGATGATGTGACCTCTGCTTGCCAATACAGTGTTTTTGTTTCATTTAGTAATGAGGCTGCAAAAAGGGCTGTATAAGTTTAAAAAATATACAGGTTGTGAAATTGTTCACACAACCTCTTTTTAGCAGCATGGTCTTCATTCTTTCTCTGATTATGCATCTGCTCAACTCAGTAGAAGTTCACTGAGGTAGTGTGGGATAAGCCCTTATTCTTCTCAAAAGAAGTGTTCTCACCTCATCAAGAAGAAAGAACATTTTGGTGTAAAAGGTCTTATAAAAGCCAAATGCACCGAGGGAGAGAATTTGACGGCAAAGGTGTGTTCTCTGTATACCTGAGGAGAGCATTCAGTTGTCTTCTCTTCCAACTTTGCAGCACTATAGAAGACTTCAGCAAAAGTCTGTGGTGTACTGATAGAAGAAAAACTATTAAGTTGGCCTAATGATCCCATTTGATAACTCAGCCAGCTGCTGTGTAGTTTTGTGTGTGTAAAAATTGTGTCACTGTCTTGATGACAAAGGCATTGATTTAGCTGAACCATAGGGACAGGTGAAAGAAGTTTTTACAATAATTATAGGAAAATTCCTCCCTGTTTAATTAATTTTTAATTTTTGCAAAGGCCAGACAAGACACTCTGGCGGTCATTGAGTGCTGGTGCATGAACAGCTTGTAACTGTCAGAGGCAAAAATGAGAGGATGTTTTTATGAGGTGCACCAAGAGGAAGAAAGTTGCTAGCATCACATTGCTTTTTCATTAAGTTAAAGCAGGCACTGGCACTAAATTCTGTCCAGCTGGAAAGGTGTGTAGAAGTACAGAACACTGTGATAGTCCCCAGTGAAGTTATTTTGGGAGGTATTTATTGAAATCAGAAACAAAATGAAAACAAAATGGTTAACAAAAAAAAAAGAGAATTGACATACAGCATACATGCAACCCACATGTCTGCCTGGTCACTGCTTGGTCACTGCTGAGGTAGGTTATGACTTTGTAGGCCAGTAATTGAAATGGGGATGATTTTTGTGACCGTTGGCCCAGGCATTCCTGCATCTGGTAGCTGCTTTTTTAGACAGAGAAAGAAGAACTTCACTTTAGGCTTTGATCTTGACAGGTATTGGCCACATTGCATTTTTTATAAAAGAAATGAGGAAGTTTTATAAACACTGGTGTAAATTAAGAGCATTGGATAAGAATGAAGATACTGTGCAAATCTAGGTATGTTGCTTTCTGACCTTGCCGTCAAAGAACATGGGCACAGAAAAGATCACAGATGGAGAAACCTTGGGGCCATTGACTTTGCAGGATTGGACTTTCTGCATTTCCTGTCTCTAAGCTTATCCTTCTTGCCCTAACACTGCAGAGTCTTCCCAGAAGTAGCAGGCTGTTGTCTGTATGTGTACTGAGCTGACTTTGTTGCCTGTACACAGAGGTGTTGAGGATGCTGATGCTCTTGCATTTGTCCTGTTTTGCAGAAGGCATGAGCTGCATGAACAAGGATCATGGCTGTGCCCACATCTGCAGAGAAGCACCCAAAGGAGGAGTTGCCTGTGAATGCCGACCAGGATTTGAACTGTCCAAGAATCAGAGGAGCTGCATTTGTATGCAACATTCTGCATATGCTTATGGTTTCCCAAAGTGAACAAATAGTGTTCTGTTTGCAGTGATATGGGATTGGGTATGTTATAGCTAAACTGGGATGACATGCCTAAATTGTGTGTATTTGAATTAAACTAGAATCAATGGCTTTGCTGGGCACTATCACACCAGTCTGTTGGTTGCTACAGCATCTGTAGTTTGGGAGATGCACAATCCTTCATAATGATGGGAAGTTCAGCTGCACTAGAGACCTCTGCAGTGTTTCAATCTCACAGAGTTCTTCAGGAAAGGGGCATGTTAGAAAGGTGTATTGGATGGTCAAATGGAGACAAAATTGCACACTGTCTTTCAAAGATGCTGGAAGTACTTGTGAGATGTAACATATATTTTCTGCCTAGTAACATGTAATCATGGAAATGGTGGCTGTCAACATATGTGTGATGATGCTGATAATGGGCCTCTTTGTGGATGTCACCCCAAGTACATCATGCATGTGGATGGGAAAACCTGCCTGGGTCAGTATACAGTGGAGGGAAGTAGCTTTCTGTTGGTGACTGACTCTAGAGTGGTGTGGTGTTGCTGTGTGTGCATGATTAATGCTGCTCGTAATAGTATGGCTAGAAAATGTCAAGGAATCCAAAACTAAGAAACCTGTTAGTGCATGAGTGAGTTGGTTGGGTCCAGGCAACTTATGCTTCTATATGTAAGTAGCTAACTAATGCTGCTGCAGCCTGTAATTATCACCGGTCCCTCTGAAGCACAAGGCCCGTCACTAACCAAAGAAGATTCCTTTCCCTTTAGGATATTTTAGGTTCAAATTCTTATATAGCATGAGCCAGAGAGTGTAACCAAGCAGCACGTCTGTTCAAACCAGAACTCTAAATTCAATTAAAGTACAATTTTTGCAAGGCAGCTATCCAGTAAAGAAAGCACTTAAGATTTATAAACTCTTCCAGTCTCTGGAATAGTTTGTTGTCTGTTGATTGAAATCAAATGCTCAAGCGTAACTGGCTAGTGCTTGTATTAGTCCATGATAGATGATGACAGTGTGCTCTTAACAGCACAGTTCATGACAGTTCAATTAGTTCTTTCATCTTGTTGCTGTTCGTTACATCTGTAGCACATCTTCTGTTTTGGTAAGAACACTGAAGAAAACACGAGAGTTGAAAGGAAGCAACAAAAGCAAAGTATTCTTATGGTTTTAACTGAAGGGTCTTCATGATTTTCATTATTACTTTTTTTAAAAAAAATTATTTCTGCCTAGTCAATTCTGTCTGTCTCTGATAATTCAGCATGCAAGGCAGCTGTTTGCATGTGTGTATGTATTGGATATCAAATGAGGCTTCTGGTCAGGGCACCTTTACTCATTTGTTTTATTCATGTCCCTTACAGAGAGGGAAGAAGCTACTGTTGAAATTTCTGAAGGAAACACTACAGCAGGGGCTGATGTGGACAAGAGGGTGAAGCGACGGTTGCTTATGGGTAAAAGTGCTTATCCAAAATAATCTTGCTGTTTACTGAAACATTTTAGATTGAAGAATTTTTTTTTACTGTAGCCATCATAGCTCTGGGCTGAATTCTGCCTGAGATGCTCCACTCCTTTTTAAGGAAATAGTTTCCTATACATAATGAAATAATATTATGTACATTGTTTGTGACGGTCAGTAGGAGGTGTCAGGAACTTGCCCTTGAAGTAGTGTACACTTCCATTGTTCTAATTCATCATGGGAGTGCAGTACAATCCCTTCTGTGCTACAGTTTTAGCCAAGTGATTATGGAGGAAGCAGTGTTTTGCCTGCTTCTCTTCAACTGAAAGTGTACTTCTGCATGGAAGAGAATTGGGCCCAGTGGTGGATTGCATCTAGAAGGGCATGTTGGGTTTAAGGCCATCTTACTGTCTCTGGAGGTGTTCGAATCTGGCCCAGAATGCCAGCTGCTGAGGATCTGTCACTACTGGGAAGGCACTGGTGTGAGAAACACTCACTGTGGTCTCAGGGCAGCTGGGTCAGTGGATGTTCACCTTTCCAAAGCCCTTACTCCAGGCAGTCAGGGTGATTTACTGTGCTTATTGGCATTTGTCACAGAAAAGTCATGAAGGCTGAGGAAGAACTACCAAAAGTATAGGGCTAGCTCTGAGTTCCTGAGTCCATATTTAGACATCTAAATGAATAGCCTTGTTTTCAAATAAATGACATTTCTGTGGAAAGAGGAGGAAAGAAGAGGCATTCTGTCTTCATGTGGAGGTTGGACACAGCCTCCTGATATTTAAAGTGACATGAGAGACATGATCTCATGGTCTCAGTCAGTCTAACAAGGTTGTTAGACTGACTGAGGTGGTTAGACTGACTGCAAGACTGACTACAAGAGGATGAATGCCAGAGTGAGTTATTTCTGTTTAGTTGGATGTGAAGAAGTGTATTTTAGGGGTGTTCACTAGAAAAGTTTGGTGAGATTCAGACATAGTTTGCATAGGGGGAAGTTAGAGGAACATTAGGTTGAGATGGCATGTGGGTTACAAGCCTGAAGGAACGCTCAGTGTGGGTGTAATCCACCATGACTGGGAGCACAGGTAGCATGCGAATGTGTGTCGGGAGGGCTTTAAGAAACCTGGTTTAGTACTGCTGAGTGTAACCAAGGGTCTGAGCGTTAGTGCGAAGTGTCAGAGCATCAGCCAGGACTGAGTGTGGACATAAGGAGACAGACTGACAGGAACAGATTCAACATCAAGGAGCGGGGATTTTGTTTAAGGATGAGAATACCCAGAGACGATATCTTAGTTTGTAGAGTCGCTGCAAAAAAATGGACATAGCTGAGGCAAGGATTTTGCCAACACATTTATTTAGTAGTTGCTCGTGTGTACTAGACTAAATGTGGTTGAATAGCAGTGTGCTTCGAACTGTGCCTTGTATCACATGATATTTCTTGTTACCATTGTAATATCCCTGAGCAAACTTCAGCTTTATCTTGTTGGCTAGAAACGTGTGCAGTAAATAATGGCGGCTGTGATCGTACGTGTAAAGATACATCGACTGGAGTTCACTGCAGCTGTCCTGTTGGATTCACGCTCCAGTTTGATGGGAAGACATGTAAAGGTGAGTTTTATACTCATGGACACATGCGTACCAACACCTCACTGTAAGGTATTAATCTCCAAATGAAGGTAATCCAGTGTTCAGAGGAAAGCCAGTATGTGTAATCTAACCTAAGAAAGGACTAAGCTGGAACTTCATGCACGGTTTCCATGGCATCAGGTGCATCATGTGCAGAGAATCTCTGCTGCCCTGCCCTTCCCCTCACCACTTCCTCCCCTCCTGCCAAGATGGCCTCATTTTTCACAGGTGAGGGCTGGTAGGTGGTAATACGGATCTGTGGTAACTGGGAGAGGTAGGTGTGTACGTTCTTACAGGCATGCAGTCCAATAGCCTGCTGTTTTACCTGTAGTCAGCTGGGTATTAGAGCAGTTTGTAAGTAAATATCAGTGTGTAAACAGGGATGTGTGAGCACAATTACTTATGCTGGTCCAAGCAGCACTAATGAGAGTGCTGGAAAGGAGCAAAGGGACATTTAGGTTGTATATTAGAATACATTTTCCAGTAATTACATGTTAAGACTGTTCTGCTAGACAAAAAACCAATGGAATCCTCATGCCTTAGCCAATTAATATTAGATAAAGAACTCATTCTAACATTGACATAACAAGAACAGAGTAGTTCAGGAAGTCTCCTCTGTCCGAGATTTCCGCCGGGCTTAGGAAGAAGAAATGGAGACAATGTTTAAAAAGCTAAAAGCTGTTTGAGAGCATTTGAGTCACAGTGTTTCCAAACAAAACTTAGGAAAATGGTCTTTTGTGAATACACATACCCAAATGTAACTGACAGCAATATATTAAATGAAAGCAAATAACACTGTCATGGGGCTGAATGGGCCAGATCATTCTTAAGAGCTGGATCTTATCTTCCTTAAAATTTGTAGTAGTCTGACTAGATTTTGTTTCTGGGCTTCTCCAACCAATTGAACATGACTGTTTTCTGGATCTGGCAGTGGAAGTATGTTGAATGTACTGTGTTTATTTGCTGAAGCACTTTTTCTTTACAGATATTGATGAATGCCAGTCCAATAATGGAGGCTGTGATCATTTCTGTAAAAACACTGTTGGCAGTTTTGATTGCAGCTGCAGAAAAGGATTTAAATTGTTAACAGATGAGAAGTCTTGTCAAGGTATGTGCACTGGAGAGGCAATAGAAGTAGAACAAATCAGTGTGGCTTGGACATCTGCTACAATGATGAAGTGATAATGGACTCCACAATAATTTCCATGCCTCAGTTTTGTTTTTTTTTCTTTCTGAAACAGCTGTTGAGTTAATACAGTTGGCTTGATACTGTTATAGGAGGTGTGTTTAACAGCACAGTGAATTATTACCTGGAAGCAACAGAGACAGCTCGTATTAAAAAGCTCTTTATGAGGATAATGCTCCCTCCCCCTTCTATTAATGATCTGAAAGTAATTTACAGGGAAAAATAGACAATATCTCTCTGTCCATCTTACTGACTAGTTCACTATTGCAGTGAAATTATTTCTTTCTTAATGGGACATTTAGATGTCATGAATTCATTATTTAAAGAAAAAAAAGATATAATGTAATCTGTGAATTTAGAAGCCTGTAGACAGACTGGAATCACTATTCCCTAAAACATCATAGAGCATTTGATTTTTAGGATGACATGGATTTTGCCTGTAAGACTTACAAAGCATATTTGCTTTTCTGTGTAATGGTTTGTACATATAAAATTAGCAATCCTGATTGAGCTGCTTAAATATACTAAAATGTAAAGATGAAAATGGTCTGTGGTTTTGGAAAAGCTACAGTATGAAACAATGTAAAGCCAATCAGCAAACTCAAACTGGGAGGGTGAATAATTCCACTTCCTAGACAATCAGCTGACATTAATAATAAATTTCAGAAAGCTGAACTGACCAACAGAAAATAATTTTCACCTGGGTTTTTAGTGCATTCTTATCCTTTTTAAATCAGTCAAAGAAGGACAACAATTTATACAAAACAAACTTACTTTAAAAATATAAGATTTTCAAGGTAGTTTGTGGGGGGTTTTTTAATGAAATTTGTTTATGAATGTATTTTAAAGACTTGCATCTCCCTTTTGTCCCTGTCACTTCTGTTATTTTCCCTATGCTGTTTCAAAAATGGTATCAAGCTGTAGCATGCCGAAGCCCAAGAAAAAAGAATGATGTAATGTGTCAGTGATGTTGATGTGAACTTTTTTGTATCTTGCAACATTTTAATGTGGCATGCATAATGTACTAGCACAGAAGTTTTAGGTGCTTTTGATGGTAAAATAAACATTCAAGGCCTCAGAAAGTGATAGAAATTTTACCATTTTACCATTCAATTCACTGAGGTCATGATTAGGCTATTGTACGAACTATGCTTTACAAAGGAGATGTGTGCAAAGTGATTGTAATGTCAAGGAAAAGTTTTGCTGGAGAAAACAGATATCTCAGCAGCTTTTAGAGACAGACACTGAAGTCTAAATATACAGTATAATAGATCCATGGAAAAATTCACCGAATTATTCCAGTCATCTGTCTTCAGGTGTATCTCAGAGAATGTGGTGATTTTCAGCAGACTTAAGTCAGGCACTGCATAGTCACATAGAGTTAAAAATGTGGCCTTTACTTTCATTTACGGGGAAAAACCAAAGGCAATACTTTCTTCTGTGAATCTCTTTCTGCAGATCTTATGTTAATGAACTAAGAGTTTTAACAGCATTTTTTGTTTCTCCCATAGAAGAAAAATAATTTATTTTAATCATAATTGTTAAAAGTGTAGCAGCAGTTTTCATGTTTGCCAAGAAAAAGCTTGTTTGGCAAAGTAATCGTTCTTTTAAAGGTTATCATTTAATTATGTTACATTATTTGCTGTAAAAGAATGTGCTTAATTTACATAAATCTGCACACCGCTGTGTCCAACTTTGTCAGCTGATTAGTGCTCCCTTGTCAAGCTGAAAGATACTGATGTATCCCTTTAAAACTTGCAGACGTTGATGAATGCTCTTTTGAACGGACGTGCGACCACACATGCATCAATCATCCAGGCACCTTTGAGTGTACTTGTAACAAAGGATATGCTCTCTATGGCTTCACACATTGTGGAGGTGAGTTATAAAAAGACACTACAGGCCATGCTGATAGAGTGCTGTTGCCACAGGTCTAATTAGTGTCTGTGCAAGACACAAGCCTACGTATATGCAGTAGGTGTATAGAGTAAATTTTGCTCTTTGCCGTGATAAGGGGACACAGCAAAAGTGGAAACTAATCCCGTGCATTTCTATCTTTTCTCAAATGATTTTCCCTTC